>Ga0100391_1001912_pt1 | contig 22580 bp, 22 predicted proteins | sample CryGeymeta201515_FD_81541 | JGI IMG/M metagenome (GOLD analysis project Ga0100391, IMG submission 81541) | Groundwater microbial communities from Crystal Geyser aquifers in Utah, USA - Crystal Geyser metaG 2015-15 | ecosystem: Environmental > Aquatic > Deep subsurface > Groundwater | place: USA... | reverse complement strand
TATCACTGTCACCTTAAATTATAAGCATAAAAAAAGCCCCGTTCGATTAAGAACAGGGCTTTAAATAATGGTACCTGAGGTCGGACTCGAACCGACACGCCGCGAAGCAGGGGATTTTGAATAAAGAGCGTGACAAATATCACTCTCAATGTAATTTTTTATTATTATTTTTTAATAACTTAAGATATATTGAATATCATAAAAATAACTTTGCAAATTCTTTGCAAAAAAATCAGACATTTCTTATGAGTAAACAGACCGAAAGACACGACATTTCCGACGATTTATATATCTATAAACAAGACAACAGTAAGCGTTGGTATGCCCGTATCAAAACAGGTAATAAGTGGTACTCCAGAGCGACTAAGCAGAAGGAGAAAGAGCAAGCTATCGCTATGACCTATCGACTCCAAATAGAATTAGATGTCATGGCAAAAAGTAACACACTCGCAGTGTCCAAACGCTTTAGCGACGTTGCTGAGCAAGCAATAAATACCATACTAGTTTCAATTGATATAGAAAAATCGAAGCGTCGAAATGATAATGAGGATAAAGAAGAAGAACGCCGTCGAGATAAATACACAACCTATATCCAGATTTTAAGAAAATACCATATCCCATTTTTCAACCGCAATTACATTACTTCAATTGATAGCGATAAGCTAACCGAATTTAATGAATGGCGTGAGCAGAAGCTTGGCCGTAAACCCGCTAAGTCTACGTTAATGAATCATAATGCTGCCATGCAATTGGTATTTAGAGAAGCTATACAACGCAAATGGATGTTACCTGTCCAAGTCCCTTCACTTTCAACAAAAGGTGTTGGACCGCAACGACGTTCGCATTTATCTCCTGAAGAATATGAAAGGGTTTTTGATGCAGTCATACATTTAGAAGAAAACAGTGTAAGAGAGAAAACCCGCCAAATTCGTGAACTACTGCTCGATTATATGGAATTTGCCGTTTATACAGGGATTAGACCCGGTACTGAAATGGAAGGCCTCACATGGAATGATATACATATTGATACTAATGCCCACAACATAATTTTTTATATCACTGTAAGAAAAGGGAAAACTATCAAGCATACCGGTACAAGAGAAGTTGTTTGCCGCGATGAAATCTTTTCGAGTATACAGACATTGAGAGAGCGATTCCCGAATAGAAAGCCTACTGACAAATTGTTTTGTTTACTTGATGGTAACCAAACTAAAGCACTTACCAAAACCTTTGATAGAGCATTAATAAAAGCGAACTTAAAGGAGTCTCCACATGGCCTTAGAACACTTTACTCACTGCGTCATACATATATCACTTGGCAATTATTGGCTGGCGTAAGCATGGAGGTATTGGCTAAACAATGTGGAACAAGCATTGCCATGATTGAACAGCATTACAGTCATGTAACGCCTAAGATGTACAGTAAAGAGCTATCAGGTGTTGACTTAGGCAAAGCAAAGTCCAAAGTAAAAGGCAAAAAAACATCTGGCAGTAAGCAAAATGAAGCGAGGCTTTCTGAATTGTTTAAAGAATGGCAAGCCAGCTATAAGCAGCGTGGCTGTATTTAGATTCAGCAGGACACTTCTGGTGTTCAGTATCTCAATGATAAGATGTGTAACTACGTTCAGGAGTTAAAAATGACACTATATAAACGCGAGTTTGGTGAAGGCTTTAATTTAGGGTTTAATTTGGCAGACTACCCTTGGCTAACAGACAAGAGCTGGCACAACGATATGAGTCCTAGCTTTTTCTTTAAAGTGGGTATTCAGTACCTTGTCCTGTGGGTAGACTATGAAACTCCTGATGACCGCGAGCAATCAGAAGAACGTTATGTTGTGATGACAGCTATAAACGAAGGCACCGATAGTGAACCAGAAATTAACACTGGTGAAGATAGTGAAGTCGTGTTCACAACAGAAAGCTCCTCTGAACTAACGGCGTATCTAAAAAAATTAGCCTCTGCACACTAAACCCTAAGGATGACATCATGGATAACGACTCAAGCACATCTCTACCTTTTGAAGATGTATATAAAGGTTATGAAATATATGTTGAACCCAATCCAGACCAACACAACGAAGGTTTTAGCTGGTCTATAAGCAAGAATGATGAATGCCTAGACTCAGGCTTAGAGTTTGATATTAAGATGGCAATTGATACTGCCCATAACGCTATCAATGTTTTAGAAAACGAATCACGCTAATCAACTAGACTTATTATTAACCAGCTCAACTTGTAACCTACGGATAAACTCTTCTGAAGTAATCCCCAACGCATCAATCAACCCTTCGAGTGAATCAAGGGTTATGTTACGAACAGAGCGCTCTACTCCTGAAATGTAAGTGCGATCAATGCCAGACTTTCTAGCCAATTGTTCTTGGCTTAGCCCAGCTTCATTTCGTATTTGTTTCAACGTTAAAGCTGTAGCATATTTGAGCTTCACGATGTTTGTCCGAACAGAATAATGATGCCAAGTGTGACTCATAGTAGATTTAGTATCTATAGACTATGAGTCACACTCGATAAACTTTATATATCTAATGCCTTATTCCTTCACAATTACAAAAAACTGCCGTCTAATATTTTCCTCATTGGCCTACAAACTTTTCTTCAACAAATCAGCTACACCACTAAATACTGGTACAACTACAGAATTACCAAATTGCTTATATGCTGAAGTGTCAGCACACACAATTCTGAAATCAGTATCGGCTTCGTTTCTGTCTTGTTCTGGCTTTTCAAAGCCCATTAAACGCGCGCATTCACGAGGCATTAAACGGCGGGGAGTGCGGTACAGGGAGTCAAATTCTTCAGCATAACGACCGTACTTGTCGTCATACATCTTCTCGCCTTCTTTAATCTCTTCATTAAAGGTTTTCTCAGTCGATTCTGGGTTACCTTCCTTCCACTTATTCGCAAACTCTAAAGCGAATTGTTCTCTATCTTGGTTTTTGCGAATAGCGAACTCTTTTTTACTCTCAAGGAACTCATCAGTTAAGCCATTTTGGTTTATCAGAATTTCCGAACCGTCTTTGTAATAGCGAGCAGATAGAGTTCGAGTTACTGCTTGTTCATTTTTAGGATTAACTAACCCAAAACCGAAACCATTGCCCTTGCTCTGATGTTTGAGAGCATAGTGGTATAGGTAATTCCATAAGTTAGGCGTTAGCGTATATTTACCTTGCTCGGCTTTATTGAGTGGAAGAAGAATATCAGCTAATGAATACCGGCTCTTTGGTTTAGCTATATCTTTCAAACTTAACCTAGCGAGTTCAGGTTTAGCAGCTAATACATCTTTTCTCACACCAACTAAAACGATACGTTCGCGGTGTTGCGGCGTAAATAAAGCCCCATCAATGATTGTAGGTTCTGGCTTACGCTTACGTACAATTTTAATTGCTTCTTCGATATCTTCATGCTGGTTACTTATATCTGCAATCCAGTAACCAGCTCTATCTAACGCTCGAATTATCGTCGCAAACGTATTCCCTTTGTCGTGGCTTTTAAGGTTTTTTACGTTTTCAAGTACGAAGTATTTTGGCTGTCTTACTATAAGTATTTGTTCCACATCAAAAAATAGCGTTCCCTGAGTATCGCAGTCAAAACCGTGGGCGCGCCCCAGTGAGTTTTTCTTAGAAACTCCGGCTAAAGAAAACGGCTGACAAGGGAAGCCAGCAAGCAATATATCATGCTCTGGAATATGTGACAGGATGCTTTGCTTTCTCTCTTCTCCACTTGCTATATCATCACTACTTCTTGTTACTTTTGTAATATCCATAAATGATTTGTTTTTATGTGGGTTATCTTCCTCACTATTTAAGAAGTAAGGTAATTCACTGTCATCCACATAGTGGTTTGCAAGATATGTTCTGCGAGCATTCGCATCATACTCACTTGTAAACACACACTTACCACCTACTGCTTCAAAGCCTTTTCTTATTCCACCAATACCTGCGAATAAGTCGATAAATGTGAAATCAGGATTATCCCAGTGCGCAGGTTTGCGAGGCAGTAAGTTTTCTCTAAGATGCTCAATCGCTCTTTCATGGAAAATGATTGGATGCTTTTCTGCTGAAGCTTTCCACTTATTAAGCTTCTCTCTTGTCACCGAGGCAAAATCGCCACCAAGCGATTGAAATTGAATAGCAAGATTTTTCTGGTCATAAATCACGATAAGAAGATGAAGTAGCTTATCGCTTTCTTTTCTATTCGTTTCAATTCTTAGTTTGTCTAACTGATCGCCTGTAAGTATTTCGCTATATAGCATAATTTAATCTACTGGGAGTTATGAGTGAAGTTTAACACACAAAATTCCCAGATGGTTAGTTTATGTTGTATAGATATTCAATTCTAAGCTTTGCTTAAATCGAGTACTCGTAGCGAATGATACAGCTGATTAATATCTTTCCACTTTACCCTAAACTGGCTTCGTTTCTTCGGTTTCCATTTATCTCCTTCTAACTTCATGTTGATACCTGGATCATAATAGATAGCACAGCTATGAAGCGCTTTTAGGAAGTGTTCTAAAGATGTGCCCTGCCCCAATGTCACTTTAGGACCATACAAATAGCGTGGAAGAGTATTATTCTTGTTTGCTGTATAAGTTACATAGCATGTGTTTGAGTGCTTTCTCTTCCAGTGTTCAATGACTTTATCAAAGCTCCAGCCTGCTGCTAATTTTCCGAATTGATCTCTAAGCATTAAGCCGCCATCGGGGTCAGTTATTTTGCCTAATCTGGAATCGTATCCTTCCAAATACATGGTTAGGTTAGTTTTGAGGTTTGCTTTGTTTACATCGTGACGGCTTGCAAAGTCTAAGCGTTCTTTTTGCTTCCTAGTTGCATAGAAATCAAGAAACGTTTTTAAACCATCTTGGATATAAATCCCGGTATTGGGTTCGGGTGTCATTAATGTAACCACTGAACCAGAATGCGCCTTTAGCTCCCAATCCATGAAATCAGGATCAGCGAATCCGTTAGGGGTGATATTAAACTGTGCTTCTAGTGTATAACCACCGCCGTTCTGAGCTTTATAAGGGATTTTAGTACCGTCAGCTTGTAATCGACATGATTCAATTGGACCGTCTTCATATATGGCTCGCAATTTGTCTAGCAGTTTCTCTTCGCTAGTTTTTCCAACAGCCATAGATTCATAAAAAACAGAAGCCACTAAATTTGCTTTGTTCTCAGTGACGAGTTGTTTTAATTCCAATGCAAGTTCATCTTCCCATGATGTGCAATATGCCCATGTGGTTGTTTTATTTACACCTAATACTAGATAACGATGTATTCCAATCCTTTCGGCTCGTTCTTCTAGTGTTGGAGGTTGCATCAAATGGCGAGGTGTTATGTCTAACTTTCGGTTAGTACCAGATAAAAAGCCAGACATACGAATTTCAGGATATTTGGGGTATAAAATGATTTGGCTTTTTGGCGCTCGGTCAACATTTCCGCCTTCGTCCATCCAATAGAAATCCAATGGAGCCTTAAAAATAGGGCCTTTTTTACTAATACCATCAGCATAAATCTCACCAGAAGGAATAGAGCGGATCACATCAAATTCTGACCCCAAGTAGATCTGTTGTTTAGTGTTATCATTGTTAGCTAACGACTTAAAAAATATTCGTGAAGCTCCAAGCTTACGCATCTGTCCTGAAATAGCTTTAAAACTAGTCATCATCCCTCTAGGAGCTCACAGATTGAGCGGTTGAGTTGTATCAAAAATAACAAGAACACGCTAAGTTGTTCATTTGTAATGATAGTAACTACAAACAGTACAAAATCCGAAAGGAAAATACACTTTAATAAATTTTAAAGTGTATATTTAGTCATATTTTTATCAATTTACAACAAAATCACATCTATCTCTGTCAAGTCAGTATATTCACTCTTATCGCTTTAAACAGCGCTTCATACGACTTCAGGTCACATAGATATAAATGAGTTAATCGCCTAGGAAATATTAGTCATATTGACTATTTCTTATTATTCATTTTAGTTGCTCACTAGAGGTTTACACTATCGAAATCGCTAAGTGGAGTGACTACAGATATAATAATCTGTATCATTAAACACAATTTACTTTTTACATTTGAGCTATGCAAACTACTATTGAAAATGCTGTAATTGACCTGTTTTGCGGTACTGGCGGACTTACGCATGGTTTACTGCAATCAGGTTTAAATGTAATAGCTGGCTTTGACATTGAAAAAAAATGTGAGTATTCATATGTCGCAAACAATCACCCTGCTAAATTTTTTGCTTCAGACGTATCACAAGTAACAGCAGAAAAATTAAACTCCCTTTTTGGTAACGCACAAGTAAAGATTTTAGCTGGTTGTGCTCCCTGCCAACCTTTTTCAACCTACACACAAGCTAAAGATAAAAAGACTGACAAAAAATGGCCCTTGATGTACGAGTTCTCAAGATTGATTAGAGAATGTCGGCCAGAGATAATTACAATGGAAAATGTTCCAGATGTTATTAAACATTCAGTTTATACAGATTTTGTTTCTGAACTTGAAGGTTTGGGTTATTTTGTTTCTGCCCAAAAAGTACCATGTAAATCATATGGTATTCCTCAAGATAGAATTAGGCATGTGCTTTTAGCTAGTCTATTTGGGCCAATTGAACTAATTGAACCCACCCACAAGGAACCAGTCACCGTAAGGCAAGTAATCGGTGACCTTCCAAAACTAAAAGCAGGTGGGCAAGACTTACAAGACAAACTGCATAAAGCAAGTAAGCTATCTGACTTAAACATGCGACGTATTCAACACTCTAAGCAAGGGGGCACTTGGAAAGATTGGCCTGAAAACTTATTAGCAGAATGTCACAAGAAGAATTCAGGCAAAGGTTATAGTAGCGTTTATGGCCGTATGCTTTGGGATCAACCATCACCAACAATGACAACTCTTTGTTATGGTTTTGGCAATGGTAGGTTTGGTCACCCAGAACAAGACCGTGGGATTAGTTTAAGAGAAGCTGCTATCTTACAGAGCTTCCCTAAAAACTACTCATTTGTCGCAGGAAATGAGAACCCAAGCATGAAGCACGTTGGGAAGCTAATTGGAAATGCTGTGCCTGTTCGCTTGGGTGAGGTCATAGGATTGTCAATAAATAGACATATATCTCGATATTCTACAGTCTAAATAGGTCTATGCCCCTTCTCTGAACTCTTCTCGATAATATAACTGACTATTTATATAGTTTTCAATATTTGTAAGCATTTGGTCTAAGTAAGCAATAACTTCATTCTTAATGGTTCTAAGTTCATCTACAGAAGTCTCTTGACCACGGTTCTTAAATGAGTCACTACCGTGTGCTAGATTGTTCCTTGTTTGCTTAATTTTAGCTAGGGCTTGTCCATTGCGAGTAACTGTTCGATTTGTCTCTGATGAAAAGCCATACAATGCAGCAATCTCTCTTAGCTTCTTTGCATCGACATTACCGGAAAACAGAGGGTTCTTGTTCGACAGAATAACTTTATCGTGATCATTCAGCCATTCTTCTACTATAAAAGCACCTACTGTTTTATTACTCAAATTAGCTTGAGAAATGGTCTGTTCATTAACTTTCTTAAATGCTCGCTTTGCTAGTTCTATGTTTAATTTGTCTGCACACAAAGCTGTTTCAGTTTTTATTTTTGTATGTATATCCTCAATAGCATTACATACTGTTGACTCAATTAAATTATAAATAATTAAATAAGCATTCGCTTTTAAGATATGTATCAAGTCTCTATCAAACGCTTTTTCTTGGTCAACGAATTTTAGCTTTGGCCGTAAGTCCAATAAATCAAATAAAAAATCAAAATATATATTTATTTCACTTGCTCTTTCATCGTACAAATGTCGACTGTCCATAATAAAAGCCATTAAATGTCCTCACCTTCTGGCAGACCCAATAGCATATTTCTTACATATTCGATCCTCGCTTTGACTTTAGGTTTGGAATTACTTGCGTCAGATCTTGTATGGAAGATAAACCGATCTGAGTTCAACCAATTAGCTACATTCTCAGGAACAAGATTAGAGTTGTTCTGCAAAGCTAACATTGTTCCAACAGAGATAGCCTCGAAACGAATTCGAGGGACAGTGGCATGCTTAGCTTCTTTGCGAAAACCATTAGGAAAATAGACGTCAACAAATTTACACATATCATGGAAGTTTTTTTGTAACTCATTTTCATCGAAATCTTCATTTTTAGCTTGAAGATAATTCGTCAAAAATTCATCTACGCTTTTTACAAATTCTTTATAGTTGTCTTTATATGCAAAAAAACGTAAAACTAACTCTGGATACTCAGCTCGTTTGATTCTTGCTTCTGTTAGAGGGCAAATACTTCTAAAGATAGGATCTTTAGACAACTTCTCAACAAAAGTCAAAAATGGTCCATCTTCGCTACCGCGTCTCTGTTCCATTTTAACCAAGTTCTTACCACCAGTATTAAGTCGATCAAAAATTTCTCTTCTTGTTTCTTCATTTGCAAACTGGGTTAGTTCAATCATACGGATAGTTTTTCTTGCAAATCTCAGTTGAGTTGGTCGACTTAATTGAGAAAATGTAAAACCATTGGCTTCAGAGATCTGCTTTAGCTCTTCCAGCCTCAAATCATCAGTCAAGAAGGAAACTATCGTTCGAATTCGTTGACTTCCATCTATTATTTCCAAACGTCCTTCATTGTCCCCCTCTCCAACATCAGCGACAAAAATATAAGGAATTGGAAGGTTTAACAATAAAGATTCGATAAATCGTGACCGTTGCTTCTCACTCCAAACAAATTCACGTTGATAATCAGGTACGAACAATTCAGCTTCATCACTCTCCAAGCCCTTAGTAAACTTGTCTTTGATTACACTAAGGGGGTACTCTCGAATATCCGAATCAGTAACTCTACTTTGAATTTTTATAGCTTCATCTAAGCGTTGTTGAGCGTCTTCATTCTGCATATCTAATTGTTTATTTGCCACTATAATTTCCCATCAGATCAAAGATGTTATATACAACATAGTGTATGACAGATAATCAAATACACAAAATGCTCTATCGATTAATGAATGTTTAAAAGTAAAACTCAAGTATAACTTGCGATTATGGGCCGCCGATTCTTACTAAAGAAACACCAGATTCAGGTGTGGTGGTCTACAAAAATTGGTCAGAAGCAGAAGGTTACGACGACTCTTAAGCAAATGTACATCCTTAGGGTTTGTATTGTGCTTTTATTTTTTGCATGAGCAGATTATTGCGCAACTTTACCAAAGCAACATATTCGTTAAATAACATATTGACAGAAGACACAGCACTTGCAACTGTAGTCATGGTCATTTTGATCAGGATGAAATATAAACTACTATGGAGCGTACATTATGGCTGTAAAACATTCCCCACCAGATGGAGCGAGTATCGTACATAAGGGACAAAAAGGTGGAACCACAGGATGCGGAATCGACACTACAAAAAAACCTTCTCATTGGACAAGCACCAGCAGCAACATTACGTGTAATAAAAATGGCTGTAAAAATTAGTTAGACGCTTTAGGGCTGATATTCAGCCCTTTCTTGAACCATATAGCAGCTCAAAAAACTTGATGATTAAACCCATTTTTATAACCATTGTGGTTGAAAGTTTCTCTGTCGATGTAGCCCGCATTTTAAGCTGAGCAAATTTAGTTTGTAGATTTTGCTCATTTTCACGTTGCTTAGGGAGTTTTGAGAAGGTTTTACTCCAAGCATATAAGGTTTTAGAACTGAAGCCTAAACGCTCTGAGACATCGTTGACAGAATAGCCTTGCTTAATAGCTTGATTGACGGCTTCTTGCTTAAATTCAGTTATATGACGAGTACCTTTAATCATAATTGGTCTCTTGTGGTTTAAGTTACAATTTTTTACCATATAAAAAGTGTCTATAGGTCTCAGGCCTTACCACACTGCTACCCTACACATTGTAGTTCTTTTGTGGATAGGGCAGATAAAAGATAGGATTCTGGATGAAAGGTTTAAATGTATATGTTGGCGATGTTGCTCCAGCCAAAATGGATAGGCTTGAGGAGTCATTTTTCCTCAAAAATTATACTTGGGACGATTATTCTTATCAAACAACGTATAAGTTGTTTTACATTAATACAAAAAAAGTACTTTTTGAAATTGGTTCTGTAAAAATTGCTACGTCAGACCTTAAACACTACGAACGCCCTTTTGCGAATGGCTATATTAAAGATATATCAGATAAATATTTTTCTCTAGGTCAAGATAAATCATATTATTCATTTTTAAGGGATTTACCAAATAAAGGCGGTAAAAGGCTTTTGGCAATGCTCAATGATATCGCGTTGAATAGGGAGGTCTGGGTTAAAAATAAAACCTCGGATGCGCTTCGTGATTCTTTGCAAAGAAACGTGACTAATTTAGATATTATTAGTTACCAAATGGTATTTGAAGGTAAAAAAGAAATACTCGATTACTGCTTAACTATTAATAAAGAAAACCCTGTTAGTTTTAAAGTAAATCATAATCTACCATTTAAAAACTCAAATATTCATGCAGTAATAGGTAACAATGGCGTAGGTAAGACTACTTACCTAAAAGAAATTACAAAGAAAATAGTAGATGGTGACTTCTATTGTAATATCTTAAGTAAAGTCAATACGGATGATCTTGATGATGGAATTGAAATTGATTACATCGAGAGAGTACTTTTTATTAGTTTTTCAGCTTTCGATAACAACATCCCAGATATTGAAAGCAGGTATAGATTTGAATACTTAGGCTTACATGATAATAAGGGCGGATTTAAAAGCCCTGATACATTAAGTAAAGAATTTAGTGAGTCATTAAAGAACTTAGTTAATGGTAAGCAATTAGATTATATAAAGGTGGTACTAAAACCACTAGAAAATGTTGATTATCTTGGTGAACACGTAGATTACTTTTTTGAGCATATTGAAGAGCTACCAAAAATTGTAAAAATGTATACTGAACTAAGTTCCGGCCACCGAATTGTCTTACATACGCTCGTATTATTAATGGATAGTTTACATCAAGGTGTTGTTACATTATTTGATGAACCTGAAACGCATTTACATCCACCTCTATTGGGCGCATTCCTTCAATCTCTTCAAATAATATGTGATACGTATAATGGTTTATTGATATTTGCCACGCATTCTCCAATTATCCTTCAAGAAATACTGACAGAAAACGTTCTAGTTCTTAGACGATTAGATAAGGATGTCACATATACCCGTCCTGATATCGTTACTTACGGTCAGAATGTGTCAAAATTAACGAGAACTGTATTTGGCTATCAGAATGTAGGGTTTCATAACACAATCAGCGAGCTAGTTGATAATAAAACAATAACGAAAGAAAATATCTCTACTTACAACCAAATAGGCTCAGAAGCAACAACAATAGCATGGAGTCTACTTTATGGGAGTGACGATGTTTAAGAATATTCACTCTTTAAAACCTGATGTTGTAATTGAATTCTATTTGGCAAAAAAAGGAGTTTCAAAAAAGCATAGAAAGAATATTAATAGGATTAAATCAGCTCTACTTAATGACACCGAAATTTATAAACAACTCGCTACTAAGGGTGATTTTCATAAGGTTAGTGGAAAAATATCTACTATCGACGATGATAGTATAAAGAGCCTAAAGATATTGTATGACAAGTATGTAAAAGAAAGTGGGGTCACAAAATTAATATTTGATCAGAGCCTATATTGTGTCGGTTGTCAAAAAGGCTATGCTACAGACAGAGCAACAAAAGATCATTTCTTACCCTCTTCTACCTATCCTAACTTTTTTGTGCTTCCATGGAATCTTGTTCCGACATGTGGTGACTGCAATAGAGCTAAAAGCAACGTCAGTCCAAGAAGTAATATAGAAAACTTACCGCACCCTTATTATAATGCTCCCCTTTTCAAGAAGAATTGGTTAAAGGTTGTGGTAGAAAAACGTAAGCCATTAAAGTATGAGCTTACTTTTGACGACTTACTTAGCCCGTCGGAAAAACAAATGGTAAAAAATCATTTAGTAGCATATAAACTTGAAGGAGTGTTTAAACGTCATATGTCTGTACTATTTGATGAATTGGAAGATGGACTTCGTGAAACTTTTGTTAATAATGGTTCGGCTAACCTAAGATTGTTTTTAGAGGGAGAGAGACAAAAAGCATTCGTTTCTCCATTGAAACTTAAAACTTACTGGCCTATCAATATTGATTATGTATTTATATCAGGCTTGTATGATTCTGATTGGTTCTGTGACAATTACTATCGTTGATCAAATCATGCTTAGTGTACTGGTCAAGTTAAATTGGTCACGATTTTAGATTAATTCCAATATAGAGTTGGGAAGGCCTGAGACTTATAAACACTTTTTATTTACCATCAGCAGCATAAGCTGAGGTTTACATCAGTTCATCACGATAATGTGCAATCTTATCGATTAAGCTCTATAAGTGCACTTTAATATAGATTAAAGTGCACTTTTAGCGTGTTTTAGCGCTTTATTAGCTCGTTCTGCATGTAATCGTGAGAGAAATACATAAAACGTAGAATATGCAGCGTTAACTGCATATTTAGTCATATTTTTATCAGTTTACAACGAAAATACATTTATTTATCTCAAGTCAGTAAAAGCACAACAATAAAATTAAATTCAACAGTCTACTCAACAAAAGTTGATTCGATATTGAATAGATTCACAGCGACTATCTACAATCTTATTTGCTTGTTCGTGTAACCCTGCTCGACCATCAGTTTGGCATATTTGGTCACTATAACGATAGGATTCAAAAGGGTTGCGCAAACATATTTAACGGCTAGTCGTCTGTAGAATTGTGAATGGACAACTTCAATGCTATTTTTAGCTAATAAGGGATTTCTATATAAAAGGATGGATGATTGATGGGAAAGGAGTGCATGAATTGCGGTCATATTTCTGATGACACGCAAGAGGATTCTACAAAGTGTGCAAACTGTGAGGTATATTTTCATAAGTTTGAAGCAAGATCGCAAAAGCTTGCTACCAAGGAAGGTTTAACGTTAGCAGAGTACTTTGCTCAGTCCAAAGCTAGCAGGCTAGAGAAGCAACGAGAATTAGAGGCTAACAAGAAAGCAAAAGATAAGCTTGCTCGTTTAACCCTAGAAAAGCAGAAATTGAACGAAACAGTAAAACGATTGCAGTGTTCAAATGGACTATCAGACATTCCAAATGATGAACTTATCGATGTAATTAATTCAACTTTCATAACCTCGACGGACTCTATACCTGGGTATGTTACTCGTACCCTCATAGGGATAGTCTCATCCGAATCTTTGTTGAATAAAGAAGCGCTTACTAATTGTCTAATGGAACCTAGCCCATTAGCACACCATTGTTCGAACGTAAAAAAATTGCTGGCTGACGCTAGGGATGAAGCGATAAAAGAGCTTAAACTAGAAGCTGTTCGTGCAAACGGAAATGCTGTTGTTGGTGTGAAATTTGAACACCTAGAGATATCGTCAGCCAATACAATGTTAGTTATTGCCACAGGAACAGCGTTATTTGTTGAAGAAACAACCGAAGTCTTCGATGCAGATCCTGTTTTGAGCGTAGCTAATATATCAAACGTGAGCCGAAGCGACTATGACCTCATCGGTAGGGCTGCAGATTTAGCTTATCTTTCAGAGATAATGGGAGAAGAGTCGGATGTTGTAATGGACGAAGCTGTGGATATTTCAATTTTTGATTTGTGATTGTCGGTGGTTTGCGTTAAGAGCTACTAGTTAATAGTTCACCTTTAAAATTTACATTGATAAACAGCAGCCTACTAATACAGTTGATTAGCTATTGAATAGATTCACAGCGACTATCTACAATCTTATTTGCATTGCCTTGAAGCTTTTCAATACGTTTAGAACGTTTACACTCCCATCGAGTAACAGGATCTTGTTTGTCCCAAACTTGCATTAATTGACTTTGTTGCTTACTCATTTTGTATTTAGGATAAGTCTGTTCCATATACATGTATGTTCGAGCAATAGTGCCACAAGCTGCTATGGGAGGCTGTGCCTTACGATCATCTATACGCATATCACAACTACCGAAATCAGACTTAGCAGCAGGCAGCATAGTGAAGTTGTAGTTACTACGTAGCGCATTGACGGCACCAATAGCAGGGAAAAGATTGTGCATATCGGCCTGCATGTATCTATACTCTTTATTCATCTTCTCAGCACATTTTCTTCCCTTAAATGGCTTTCCTTTGCTATCAACACATTCGTTATGACCATCACGCCATTCACTAAAAGCACGACCAAAGTTCTCGGCAGGAACCACGTGTTCCCATTCGACTTTTTTAGCTCTTTTTAAATGAGTAGTAGTAACAAAACCTTCAGGTGATTCAATGTTCTTTTTAGCATCAAATTTAGCACCACAGTAGATTGTTACGCGGTGATCTTGATACACCTCTCGTTCAAGCATCTTCTTTGCTTTGTTGAATGAATCATTAGATGTATTTCCAGCTGCAATAGCTGTTGAGCTAAGAGCCAGTAGAAAGAGAGGTAGACTAATTTTAAGTAGGTTCATTGAAAGCTTTAAGCTAAGGAACAGTAACTAGATAATGCCTGATTTATCTAGTCAGACCAAGCATATGAGTGATACGAACAGTGAAAACATTAATATCTGCTTAGCACTTAATGCGCGGCACACTAAGCCATTTAGTTGTGTATTGCGGTGTCAGTAAATCCCTTCTCATTGCCCACTTATGCTCTATACCTTGTGCAGCGAGAAACACTGTATCACTGCCATAACGTTGATTGATGTGATCTAGTGCCAGCATTAATGCTGGCTTAGCTGTCGGGGGATTAAACAAATCAAATTGGCTGTTCTGTTCGCTAGCTAAATCGATTAGGCCAATTCCTATCTTGTAATAGTGCACACCATCACGAAATAGCTTGGGCGCAGCTTCACTCATAGCTTTGGTTAGCTCGACGGTGCAGTTAGTAGGACAAGGGAAATGCACTATAGCTTTGTAACTAACAGGACGTTCATCAAAGGGTGAGTTGCTTGCAAAAAGTAGCATGGTCTTACAGCTTGAGCCTTGCTTACGCGCTTTACTGGCTGCAATACCGACATGTTTGCTCAAAGCTTGTAATAATGAGTCAAAGTCGGCGATCCGCTCCCCTACACTCCGCGTTGAAAATATCTGCTTTTTATCTGCCCTCGCTTCATCCCATACTTTACACGCTTGGCCATTAAGCTCACGAACGGTTCGTTCTATTTCAATACTAAATTGTTTTCTTGCCAGTGTCGGCGGCATAGAGGCGAGTTGAAACGCAGTATGAATATTCATTAGTTCAAGTTTCTTACTGATTCGGCTTCCGATCCCCCACACATCCCCTACAGCAAGCTGCTTTAAAATAGCAATACGCTCTAGCTCATTACTAATGAAACAAACCCCTTGGTAGCCCTCAATCTTCTTAGCTGCATGGTTGGCGATTTTAGCTAGAGTAAGTGTTTCACCAATACCCACACAGACTGCTAATCGCGCTTCTTTCCACACTGCACGGCGGATTAACTGGCCTTGAGTAAGGAGGCATTTGATAGCGGGATAGCAGTTCTTAAAGGAGAGGAAGCTTTCATCAATAGAGTAGACATGTTGCTCTGGGGCAAAGCGGCCAATGATGTCCATCATTTTGCTAGATAAATCAGCATAAAGTTCATAGTTTGAGGAACAGACAATAACACCACGTTTGGCGCATAAGGCTTTAACTTGAAAGTAAGGTAGAAACTTCCCGATTCCAGCTTCTTTAGCTTGACGATTAGCAGCAACAATCATCCCATCGTTGTTACTTAGCACAATAACAGGCTTACCACGCCAATCAGGGCGAAAGACTTGTTCTGCACTGCAATAGAAGCTATTAGCGTCGACTAGGGCAAACATCTAATGCTCACACAGTAATGGGCTTTGACGGTGGCAACGAATAGAGCGAGTCACTACCCCCTCAATGCTAAATTCATCATGTTCATGAATGGTTACTGGCTGGAATTGCTGATTTGAAGAAAGGAGTAAACGGCGTTGAGAATCAAGGATTTTGCAAACAAACTCACCGTTAAAATTGGCGACGATCACATCTCCGTTTCGTGCTGTTTCATAGCGATCAACAATGAGCACATCACCATCAAAGATACCGACGTCCTGCATTGAATCGCCTTGAGCGAGCCCTATGAATGTCTCGCTAGGATGTTCGATAAGAAGATCATCTAAGCTCAGGCCTAACTGACTGTATTCAGCTGCTGGGCTCTCAAAACCTGTGATGCCTGCATGAGCAGGTATAGGGATAACACGCATATCAATACCACTGTATATAATTACAGTAATTCTAGCAGCTAATTCTAGAGGTGCAAGAACAAATCACAGTATCAATGAACGGCCTCTTTTGAATATATTTTTGAGAAGTTCCCACCTTAAAAAGGTTTGATTCTTAGACCAGTCTTTGTTCAGGGCTACCGAATGAACGCTTATCACTCAAAAGCTATTCGAAAAACACTCATGGTCTATACGGATGTCAAGCTGGCGACAGATATTGATGAGTGCGATTGAGTGTACCATTATTGTTAAGGTCAATTATTGAACACTCATGCGCTCGCCCTGAGTCTTTGTTACAACTTCAGAGTTAAACAATTTACAAGATAGGGATTCGGCGATATCAATTCACGTGCATAAACCGCTATAGTGCATGGAAGGCGATCTTAAAAAATCCAGTAATAAATTGCGAGATCGCAATTATGGACATGCACAAAACAATTAAAATCCTTGACGTAAAATAGTCAAGTCAAAATGGTTATAGTACTATTCGTAACAGTATTGATAAATGTTGAAAGCTGTTAGTTCTTGCTTTCATTATTTTGCTTTCTTTTGACATCAAGGTATCGTCGATAAAAAATAGAGTATTTAATTATGTTACAAGAAAAATATTCCCAGAACAGAATGTGGCTATCCTTATCAAACTTATTTTTTGGATTAAGATTTTTTGGATTAAGATTTTTTATCATAAACGTACATTCTATTATGAAATGCTTAAACCGATGCCTTAAATCACTCTCACCTCTCATCTTTAACTCGTAAGCCTTTAAGTCATAAATCGTATTTAAACAGACATCCGCTCTCCTACTGTCAAAATATTCTATCTTTGAAGTTTTCATTAAAGGTTCAACTATTAGGTAATAATTTCTCATTTTAAACCTTAGCTCACCGACTTCAATTACTTCATCTTTAGTTATGTTTACTTCAACATTGCTTTTAAGTAGAGCACTTTCCAAATTAGTGTTTTGTTTAACGGCATTTACTTTTGAATTGTGAACACAAACCCTTTCATAATTAAGGAATCGTTTAAACGTGATAGGAAAACGATCAATTAAAACATACAAATCAACCCATAACCCAAAGTATTCATCACTATTTTTAAATTGACTGTCTTTATGAGTTTTTTTTAGAAGTTTATATGTAGAAGAATAATCCTCAATGAACAAAATCTCTTTTTCAACAATTTTTTTGCTATTTTTCGTTAAATAGTCATGAAGCCTCTTTTGCAACTTAAATATTAACAATGGTCTTCTTTCATCTATACAACCTAAGATAAACTCATTAGTTAGCAGGCATCTGTAAATAGCAAATTCATCTTCATCAAACCCATCAAAGATGTTTTCATTTACACTCAACTTCTCGTATCCGCCCATTTATTAACCACTCAAGCAAATGCACCATAAGGCACTGTTATAAAACACATTTAAAAAAATTAATGCTTTATCCGGCTAAAAATTCAGTTTACACGCTTCTATTGTACCTATCCAGCCAAAAAATCAAAAAAAACAAAGCAAACAAGGTTAAACACGCTATTTTTCATGTGCTTATGAAAAACTTGTGACTACGTTAAAGTACGACTAGTTCGAAAGATTGTTCAAATACTTAGGTTTCTTTAAAGAGCCTATAGATAGTTTCAAGACAAAACAGAAGGTAAATATGAAAAATTATCACAGTACAAGCGTTAGTTCAGAACCTGATTTTAAATTTGTTAAAACAATCACCAGTAACAAAAAAGCATTCAAAGGAGGTTTGACTTTAAACTCAAAGAAAATGAAAAAATTATGCAAGGCTTTAACTAGCTCTTCTAAACTAACAAAATCAATACTTTACATAATCTACACCAACAATGGCTATAAAAATCTTGGCTATTCATCTTTCAAAGCATTTGTAGAAAATGAACTGACCATTACATACGATGCCGCATGGAAACAAGCCCGCTCAGCGAAGATTGCCTATTCCATATGTGGGCAAGCAGGCATAGATTTATTTAGTGATAGCTCCATGCTTGCAATGACAGACCTGAATAATGAGGAAATTAATGAAGTTAAATTATTGATTGAAAGCAAGCATGGCAAGGAAATGACTACCGAGGGTAAATATACTCAAAAAATTGTTGAAGAGGCAATTGACACTTTCCGAGAGAAAAATTCATTAAATGAACATCCCATCGACAGCAGTGCAAATGAATCGCAAGATATGGTTGAGATGGAATGTCAGCCAACGGAAGGCTGTGATTTAGAAATATCAGACATTGAATGTTCACAATCCGAGGATAGCAGTATGGAAGTGCTAGTAACCGAACCTAAGCTGATTTCCTCTCCAATAATAAAAAGCCTCTTTAACAATGTATCGAAGGAGAATTTTAGCATCTCACTTAACCAATTTATAGATTTTTTCACTGATGAAGTCCGTGAAAAAAACAATGTAAAAGCAATTTTCACTGCTTTTTTAAAAACCGAGGCAGGAAGCAAGAAAAAAACATTAAAGCAAGCAATAAAGATGTTGGAAAAGCAATTAAAGAAATGTAATTAACAATACTCATCCTATTAACTGGCTCATATTGGTATTCAAAAATATGAGCCATTCTTAACTTAAAGTCGTAATTTTTATAGTCCAGCAAGGTATTACCATGAAAACAAAATCATCTAAATCAGCTATTAATAGTACTAGTTTTAATTGTTTTAATTGTTTTAATGAGAAAGTAATTAATAAAGCATCTGACTCCAACTTATCTTTTGAATTAAAAAAGATTGAGACTGATATTAAAATTGATATCTATGGCATGCCAGAAAACATCATTCCATATCGCTTAGCACACAACCGTTTTGTACCTGAAAAGGTATACTTGAAAATGGTCAAAAACACAGCTTTTAACGCCATAGAATTAAATGCGTTGCACATCCTTTTTGATTCCGCCATTCCCGGCAATGTTAGCCTTGAATTATCACAACTACATGCATACAGTGCGATCATTAGCTCGCAATTAGCGAACCCTGAAAAATGGGCGAATTATCCTATTTTGGATAAGTTGCATTTGACGGTAAATATCACACGTCAAGAGATGAATGCGCTAATAGTTGATGCCACAGTTATTGCAGCGAAAGCAGGCTTTTATTTAATTGCTAAGCCTCCTAAACGTAAAGAAAACCAATATCACGAGAAAGTACTGACTTTCTGCTCTAAAGAGCGTAAAGATGCAAAAATCTACTTTTTCTTAGGTGATAATGCTAAATCACGAGAATTTCCTGCAAACCTACTTCGTATTGAAGTAAACCCAGCCCGACATAGCCATGCAGAATTTAAATGCTTTTTTTTAGCACTCAAACAGTCTGGTAATATCAAACAATACAAGCAGAAGATGAAAAAAGCTAATGTTACTCAGAATGATCTCGCAATTGACCTGCTGTTTTGCCCGATAGTGGTATTAATTGTAGACAAGTCTAATATTAAGGACAAATACTCCAATCACAGCAAGCATGATGTGAAGAACTGTACTCTCGTACAGACAGTTACAATCGGAAACATTGAGCGCTCTTACACCACCCTTTATTCAAAGACTGAGAAAATTCTTGAAGCTAGGATGGAGAATAAAAAATCATCTCTTCCACTTCTTCTGAACGGAGATTGTAACCCTATTCCGGTTGGTCGTACTGAACATAGCAAACGGATACAGCAAGATGGTGGCAAATTAATGATGAAAGATTTAGATAAGAAATCTAATCAGAGTCTGGTTAAGTCGCTACGTGTATATCGCCCAGAGTTGTTAGCAACTGTTCATGAGACTCAGCAAGCGCAAGTCTTGAAGGACGGGTATATGGTTACGATGAAACAGCACGATGAAGCGGTGTTTGCATGCCGAGAGGACTTCCTTAAGCCTTTTCAAATGTATATCAATAATAAGGCTTTCCAAAAGATGCAAGCACGTATTCTTAGAAAAGCTAAAAATTACATTATCAATCCTGACAAGAAGCCTGTAACCGTGTCAAAAACAGCTACTGAAATATAGGCTCCAAAGTGATATTATTAACGTGTTTCTAGTATCACTTTTCCCTTCTAGCTCAACCCTCTAAATACAATTCAACTAATACACTTACTGGAGTTTTCAATGACTACAGCGACCCCGTTCGCGCTGTATTTGAGCCGCCTGTCTTCTAATAGTCAGCGCTCTATCAGCTCACAGATGCGCAGTATTGCGCGATTAATGCAATGGCAAGAAGACTGCCTCAACGACAAGCTATGCCAGATTGACTATCAACAAGCACTACAGATACGTGCGGTGATGACACTTGCTAAATGGTCTGCTCGTTCGATTAACCGCGCCATGATAGCGATAAAGAATATCGTAAAAGTAGCCGCCTTAATGAACCAAGCTGAGTTATCGCAAGTTGCTAACTTGGAGACAATTAATCAGGTCAAGCATGGACAACATCAAGGTACACCGTTAAGTACTGAGCAAGTGACTGCTGTACTTACCTATTTTAAAGAAAAGAAAGGTGCATTCGCTGCGCGTAATCTCGCGATATTTAGCCTGTTCTTAGGCACTGGACTTCGCCGCAGCGAGCTATCAGCACTCATGCTTCATGAATATGATGAAAATCTCCACTCTTTAACGGTAGTTGCGGGTAAAGGCAATAAAAGCCGTACCTTGTTCTTACCTCAATGGGTAGAACAAAACCTCATTTTATGGCTCAAGCTACGCGGCAAACAACAAGGCTATTTGCTTTGTAAATCAACACTAACAGGTAAATTAAGACTGGCCGAACCAACAAGTCCAACGTCTTTGTATCGATTAGTTAAAGATACCCTCTATGAGCTTGGAGTAGACAATGTATCGCCTCACGATTTACGCCGTACCTTTATCACCCGTTTGCTTGAGCAAAATGTCGATATTAATACTGTTAGGCAAATGGCGGGACATGCTGATATCAGCACCACCACCATTTACGATAAACGTGACCATGAATTTATGAAACAAGCCGCCGCAACGCTCGACTACACCCCACCAGAGAAGCACCTTAAACGGGGGCGTGGAAGCCAATGATAAAAGTGAAACCCAACAATAAAAAGTCGAATCATTGTTATTATCTGGCGACTCAAATTGCTGAGGATTTATTACTTTCAGCAGCAGATTACCGCTTCGAATACGTGCCCTCTTATGTCATTAGCTCACTGGTCGGGATAAAGCTGCAATATGGCATTAACTATGACATAGATAGCACACTTGCCTTGTTTCCGATTAGAGATAGCCACCCTGCTATGACAGAAACCGTTAAGCACAATGCCTTGTTTCTATGTGACTTGTTTAAGCTTAATCCTGCCATGCAACCTGTTATGGTGCTTATCATTGTGATGAATGCTAATCCGGGGTTAAAGGAGTTACTAAACCTGTTAGCAGACTACGATGCCGATATTCTGATTCAGGCAATGGAACAAGATACAGGATTGGACTGTGATGCCATTCTTACGCAGCTCCAACCGCTAGTCGTTAATCGCTTTATTGAAGATGCCTTATTTCATTTACCACATGTATTGAGCATCCCAGAGCCATTTCGGGTGTTACTGGTGAGTGAAAAAATCACTAGTAGGGAGGCCTTTCTTGCACCGATATTGAAACGCAGTCCAGTAGCAAGGTTCACACTGAAACAGTTCGAGCATGTGAATGCTGATTTAGTGTCTCGTTATCTGAAGGCCGCCAGTAAACAGCAACTCACAGGGGTTAATATTCTTCTCTATGGCGCTGCGGGCACTGGAAAAACAGAGCTATCACGAACACTAGCTAAAACGTTACGCCGCAATTTAATCGAAGTACAAAGCGTACAGTTTGAAGATGGCAAAGTGACAGGAGAATTTCTCAGTAAAGAACCAGCAAGCCTGCGGCTAACCTATCTGAATCTAATGCAAGGGTTGCTTGGTGGGTCAGATGAAAGCCTGTTATTGATTGATGAATGTGAAAGTATGTTTAAACATGCCGATGAGCATTACTCAAAAGAAGGCTTAATGCGCTTACTTGAAACAAACCCCGTACCTGCTATTTGGATAACCAATCATATATCCATGCTTGAACCCAGCTTTATACGCCGCTTTAAACTGGTAATGGAAATGCCTGTACCAGATGAAGCGTTTAGCTTTGCCATGAGTAAAAACATACTCAAAGCATTAAAAGTATCGGATGAATTTAGACTGATACTGGCCAGTAAATCCAATGCCGCACCAGCGTATATAGCG
>Ga0100391_1001908_pt1 | contig 22596 bp, 10 predicted proteins | sample CryGeymeta201515_FD_81541 | JGI IMG/M metagenome (GOLD analysis project Ga0100391, IMG submission 81541) | Groundwater microbial communities from Crystal Geyser aquifers in Utah, USA - Crystal Geyser metaG 2015-15 | ecosystem: Environmental > Aquatic > Deep subsurface > Groundwater | place: USA... | reverse complement strand
TCGGAACGGAGAAAAGGTCGGCCCTAGTAAATTGCCGAGTTTCTCCAAACCACCCTACCTAGCCGAACGTAGCCCTAGAGAGCTGGCATAGTCGAGAGAACGCGGTAGCGTTCGCTCGTAGAACTAGAATGTTTTATATAACCTGAACCCTAGCATTGGAAGCTTTCGATTACTCCGTACTCTAGCTAGTACTAGAGTAGTCTAGAGTAGGGGGTATCTAATAATAGTAGTAGTCTACCCCGAGTAGACGACTATCTAATACTGTATTAATTAATAATGAAATGAATAATTGATAACCTCAAAATGTAATGACTCTGTTGAAGTCACAACCATCTGCAAATTGCGTTCCTTGTCTTGTCCCACCCTTCTGCGTGATGGTCAAAGTCGATGAAGAAATTCTTCCAGAAAGTAGTCTTTAGTTTTGATTTTTCCGTTGCATTAGCGCAACATCCTCTCCTTGACCATCTCCAAATTCTGTCAGATCGTCTTCCCAAATTTCGGAACCACCAACGGTCGTCGATTCTGGATGTCGTTCTGTTTTTCGCATCGGCGCCTGTTTGTAAACGGATCCACCGACCAAACATAGCGCCAAACACGCGATACCGGCAGGTTTGGCATGGTTATCCCAAATCATGTAATTGATAATGACCGTAAGGCACTTGTTCATGACACCGATAATGGTGTAGCTCGTCGCCGAAACCTTATCACGACACCACCAACCACTGTATCCGATTCCAGTTCCTGCGGCGCATCCTAGTATCATTAGGGGTATCGTTCCAGTGGGCAAAGTGAATCCATCTGGATTGTTAATGACGGTATTGTAAAATTTGCTGTATTCTCCTCCCAATCGAGCAAAAATGAGCATGGGAGCAATGCCGAGTAGATTGGTGTAAAGGACGGGACCACTCAAGGTTTTCAAATCGACACTGCGAATGATCTTCTTGCCGTAGGCCTGATAATTTCACAATGTTCGATCCACAAAGAATGTTGAATTGCATTCGTTTTCATGGTTGATGTTTTCATGGTTTCCAAGAAGAGAGGTATTGGCGTATCAGCATTGCAAAATAAAAGACGATTGCCAACGCGAATCCTGAATAGCATCTCATCATTATTTGTTTTTTCTTCCACACAAACACAAAAAAAAATACAACAATACAAACAAGCCAAAAATGCATGCGTACCATTTCGAAGGAAATAATGCACATGTAACAAAAGGGCCAAAAGTATGCACTCCATCCTTGGTTTTGAAATTCTTCATCAAAACTGGCGTACCCGTACGCTCCAACAACGATTGTTCCGATACCAATCCAGCTTCGTCGGGACGGATATTCGCGTCCCAAAAAAATGGCATCCAGCATGGCGACCAAGCACGGCGACAGTGCACGAAAGACAATGACCGTTTCGACATTGCTGACACTGAGGGATCTCATATTGCAGTACACGCCCATGGCAAAGGCCACAATGTAGTACAGATACGGAACGACGTACTTCCATCTTAACGGATCGACTTGTAATTTTCCTGTCCGTGACGCCGTGAAAATAAAAGCCAGTGCTGCCACCAGTTGGAAGGTAATGACCAAACTAGGAAATGGAAGACGGTGTAAAATTAATTTGTTCAACAGTACCAGACTTCCAGAACAAATACTGTATGCGACCACGGATGCTACCACTTCCGTTCGAGGTGAGAGTTGTAGTGGTGGTAACAATTGTGATGATGGTAATTGTGGTGGTTGTTTTAACATTCTTATACTATGATCTATGATTATTAACTTCTGGTGCAAAATAAAGGAAAAAGGCCCCTGATGATGCGAATGTTAATTCGTTGATTGCCTCGTAATAATGTCGTATGCCTGTTTAATAACTACCCGTGAATTTATTCGGGTTCTGTATGTGTGTGTGTGGATCGTGAGACTTGACTGCTAGTAGGGTGGTGGTCTTGCTTTATGCGCGATTGTTTCGTTTTCCCGATGTTGGTGTTGTGGTTGTGTGTGGTTGTAGGTTGTGGTTGTTGTTTGTTGCAAGGGAAGAAGCTTAACAACAGAAACTTCAGCACTACTGCAATAGCAGGCTTTCGGATTTAGGTCTGGTCGCGCGGCATTCTACAGCCAGTGGTACTACTACTACTGTAGCTAGGAGTAGTATTAGAGTACACTACTACTACTCTAGTAGAGTACTACTACTAGAGCTCTGCTACTAGTAGCTACGACTACTACTACCTAATACTGGTACCGTAGTTCTCGTAGACCACAGTAACTACAGTAGCGTTCGAACTACCAAATCCTTTTGTATCTACCGTACTCTTAAAAGAGTAATAGCTAGTCTCTAGAGTAGTAGTGCCACTACTAGTACTACTAGCTACTACAGTAGCTAGTAGAGTAGAGTGCTGGTAGTAGTAGCTACTACTAGTCGTCCTACTACTACTAGTACTACTACTAGCTAGTAGGTCTACCAGTACCAGTACTATTACTAGTACCGTAGTACTGCTAGTACTACTACTAGTAGTAGACTCCCTACTATTAATAGTAGTAGTAGTAACAAAGACTAGCTAGTACTAGTAAAATCCAATCAAAAGCATGATGAGAAGTCCTCGATGGATGCCTTCATTCTTTAAAAATTGATTTCCCCTCCTCATCGTACCACTTACGCTGTGCGAACCAACCCGATTACACACACAGTCTCTCTCTCTTTCTCTCACACAGGTAGCACTCACACTTTGCTTGATACAAAAACAACGAAATTCAAACCATGGTATCCTTGAGATTTCTATTTGTAACGTTACAATGCTTTCAGCTATCATGTCAAGGCTTTGTGACACCACATTCACTGACAACAACAGCAACAACAACAGCACGGATTCGTGTTGGAATGCAACCGCGTTGTATCATCACGCCTGTATCTATTCCCAGTAGTGCTCTTTTTGCCGAAACGAATGAAAACGATAATGACTCCGAATCATCCAAAAACAATACCTTTCAAGTCCAAGAACCTACCACAGAAAAGACGACGACCACAACGACGACGACCTCCACGAAGAAGACTACGCTAGACCCAAAAGATAGTAAGTCTATATCTGCAGTTTCTTCCAAACGAAGTAGCTCTCGATCTTCCAGCAGTAGCAGCAGTAGTAGCAGCAATTACGATTTACCTCAACTAAAGAAATCCACCTCGGAAACTAGACACAGCAACAAGTGGAATGCCTTCGATTACAATCAACACTGGTACCCTGTTATTTGGGAATGCGATTTGCCAGTCAATAAGCCTACTAAAGTAACGCTGTTTGATGTCGACTACGTCGTAGCCCGACATGATAAGGGTGGTTACATTGCGCTGCAAGATTTGTGTCCACACAAGGCTGCTGCACTGTCGGAGGGACGTATTACCAGTTCGGGATATTTGCAGTGTGCCTATCATGGTTGGTCCTTTGATGGGACCAATGGAAATTGTGTTCAAATCCCACAAGCTGCAACAGCAGCAGCAGCAATAGCAGCAGTAACTTCTCATCAAGAACAAACACCACCACAAGTTCGCAGGGCTTGTGCCAAGGCTATTCCCTTAACGGTCCACCAAGGAATGGTTTGGTTGTGGCCTGGTCCTGTGCAAGATATTTATCCAACGCCTCCCACTATACCCGAAATTGATGAACCGGGATGGACCACCATTAAAGTTGTCCGAGATTTTCCCAATGTCGATTGGTCGTTATTGTTGAGTAACATTCTTGATCCCGATCACGGGTGTTTTGCTCACACTCAATTGGCCTTTGATTTCTACAGTGCAAGTTCCGAACATCCCTTGCACGTTGAAGAGAGTTTCGATGATGCGGGATGGACACTAACGGGACAAGTCGATGCCGTAGACAAAGTCATGAAGGTCGACCAGAAAAAACGAATGGCACTGGGAATGAAAACGAAGAAAAAGACATCAACAATCAAGGACTTGAAGGCCTCCACGTTCTTCCAGGCACCCACGACTGTAGGTCTTTGTCGGCGAGATTCTAACGGGGATACCAAATTCATCACAGCCTTTTGGGTTACTCCAGTTGGTACAGGTCGATCCCGGTTTATGACAGCCGCCGTCTCCAATGCTCTCCCTTTTAAGCTACCTCGTTGGATGTTCAGCATCAATTTGAACCGATTTTTGGATCAAGACACTGTTTTGGTAGCCAGTCAACAACCACCACTGTTGAAGGCGGAAGCACAAGGAGTGGAAATGCCAAGAGCGTCCTTATTTACTTACGGCAGCGCCACCGACAAGACGGTTCGTCTCATTGATCAATTTTGGGATAACACTCTCTACAAGGCTCCCAATCGACAACGGACCTTGCAACATTTGTACCAATCTGGTCAGCTGGATCGGATGCCATCACGAGAAGAAATTTTGGATCGCCAGACCCAACACTTGGACGTGTGTCCTGACTCGCAAGGATTCGTTCGAAAATGTCGTCTGATTCGGAACGGCTGTCTCGCTGGTCTCGCGGCGGCACTGGTCCGAGCGTTGTGGCAAAGAGCACTGCCCACCAACCGATGGCAGTCGTCGTTGTTGCTTTTGGGAGCGGGAATAGTGGCCTGGGCGACCGATCAATTGCAGCGACAATTCTTTTTCGTCAAGACGGCGTCATCGAGGGATAAAGATTTGCGACAAATTCCTATCAAGGCGTGGTTGGATCCGTGAAATTTTAAAGTGACGATCGATGGACTAATTTATTGACCAACTATACTTTGTGCGAAACATGCCACAGTACTCAATACAAGCGCTATTGCTAGCTAAAAATGCAACAGCTTCTTTCGGTTATTTTAAAAGCCTGAAGGAATATTCCTTGTGTAGGGCTTCTTAATAGTTGCACCTACATTGTCAGCATTAGGCGTTCACTTGTTGAAAGGACCACACCTTTTTTTTGCTCTCGATACTTTCATCACTGCTCGCTTCATCAATTTGACGGTAATTTTCTTTTAAATTCAAGTAGTCGACGTAATGAGGAAAGAGCAGCAGCAGTAAAAAATTATCTGGAGGTGGAACAGGTTTGCCTGTTTCAGGATCCCGTCCTCCATTTGGTATGTTTTTGGCAGCACCATCACAGTGTTTTTCCGTGATGGGTGCACCAGGAACAGCGGTTTCTAAAAAGGATTCTCGAGCAGCATCACTGAGATTTCCCCACAATTCTTTCCGGGCTGCCTGGAGTACTGCATCATCATCATCATCATCATGTTGGGGAAAGTCTCCACCACCACCAACGTACAAAAGGGTGCCCCGGACACGATACTGTTCATTGGATTTTGGAAACCACCACACGAGTTCTGCCGACAGCTGTTCCTGTTGAACTTTCTGCGATCGTTTGTCGGTACACATCTTCATGATACACGACAAATCGTTGCAGTAGGAAGATGCTGTCAGTGGGTGATCGCGTGGCAAATTTTGAAACCCCCGAAAGACGACGGTCCGACATCGTGGTTCTCCTGTACCGGTAGTAACCGTGGCCAATTGGACATAATTCGATCCACGAATTTTTCGGGATCGTGCAATGCTCACATCTATAAGAGACCGCCAGGATTTCGTTCCGAGACCCAACGACGATTCTCTGTCATTTTCCTTATTCTTGTTGAAATCACGGGTGGTGTGCGTTGTTTCCTCCTTGGCGTTTTCGTCGTTGGTACCAGTGGAAGACGACATGACTGTAGACGACGAAGTGGTATATTTCTGACTGGATGCTGACGCAATCTGTGATATCAGTAATGGAGACACCAGCAACGAAGTGGATGTCGTCGTCGCAAATCCTTTAACAAACGTTGAAGAACAAGTAGTAGTAGTAGTAGTGAAGCCGACGATGCACAGGAATCGATGGAAATGCATTGATTGGTTTCTGTTGCAAAAGCGAAAGTGTGCGATCAGATTGTATAATTGAACAAGTGTGGGTCCAAGTGTTTCTGACGCACCCAAGAAAAATTCTTTCCCTGTTGAGAAAGCCAAGCAAGCAAAGAGAGACGAACTGAGAAAGATGGCGGCGGCGCTCCTGTGTACCCCGGAATGAATTCAATATAAATATATAATTCAAAAATTGATGGCAGAAATGAATCAAGCACCCTTGTATTGGTAGGTGAAGTTATGGACAGATCCGAAAATGATTTCGTATTGCTGGAATGCGGTAGGATTGACAATTGCCGTACAATTTATATTATTGACTTATTAACTGATGAGATACGAATGTGCGTCCTCTCCAAAAAGGAATGAAAAAAAAAGGTGCGTCCAAAACACATCATCATCACAACATAAAAATCGCTACGTTTCTTATTTTATTACCATAAAAAAATCAGAGGATACCCGGTAAAGAGATATCAATAATTATTCATTTACATGCGCCACCACCTTTTTACTCCTGCACAAACAAACTCACCTCTTTCCTACTAAACAAAATAAATAAATAAATGAATAGAGGATAGAAGTGTGATCTTTATATGGAGGAGACTACTAGACTACATACTAGACTACTCTACTTAAGCTAGATGACAGAAGGGCTGATTGTTCGTTCCTCTTTGATTTACAAGAATCATTGTCGGAAATTCGCTTCCTTATCATTTTTAAAGCAATACCACCACCACCAGCAGCGACTACCATCGGCGCATTTCCATCGGATTGCAGCAGCAGCAACAACGTCGGTGCAGCAGCCACTCAATAATAGTAATAGTAGTATTACCACGAGGACCACTACCACCACCACCACCACCACCACCACCAATACCATTATCATCATGGACACGACAACGAACGATGAACGTGTATCGTGCTTTCCTCAAAACTTGACTCCCTCGGTTCTCCAACAACAACAACAACAACAACAACAACAACAACAACAAGAAGAAGTCGATCAGAATGTATTACATGATCCTTCCTGCCTTGTCTGGGACTTTACTACGACGACACCACCACCACCACCACCACCACCACCACCACCAATTACAACAACAACAACAACAACAACAACAACAGGAGCAGCAGATGGTTTGAATATTCCTTTTGCCAATGGCGAGAATGATCGTGCTGCCACGACCAATGAATCTACCATTCTTGTTCGTAGTAGCAACAACAACAACAACAACAACAACAACAGCAACGAATTCATTCACCATACTACTGGTCGTTGTGCTGTCAAGATTTATTTGGAAACTCTTCTTCCAACATTGGAATCTAGTCAGCACCAGCAGGTAGTAGCAGATGGACACAACAACCACAGCAATAGCAACGTCGTCGATCCACATTCGACGGCTACTCCTGTTGCTACAACAACAACAACAACTCCAGAGTCCACTACTACTGGTGATAATGATAACAACAACAACAATAATAATAATAATAACAATCAAGAATTGCTGGATGCATCCATGTTACAATATCAACGACAATTACGGAAAACAAAAGCCGCCAAACGGGCCAGCAGAAGATTGACGCAAAATCAGCTGTTGGATAATATTGTGTACCAAGATGACGACATTCTTTGTGTCAACAAACCTGCGGGTGTCTTGACCGTACCTGGGATTCAGGATCACGACAGTATAGCCAATCTGATTTACAAGCATTGTCAAGACAACAACAATAATGACAACAATAATGACAATGATGATAAATGTCCGGATGCATGTTCCATGGCGGTACATCGATTGGATATGGATACGTCAGGATTGGTAGTTTTTGGAAAAACCAAATCGGCCGTATCAGTTTTGCATCGAGTATTTCGAAGAGCATCATCATTATCATCATCCTCCTCCGATGACAAGTCGAAGCAGCAACCATCCAAGAACAAAAAACAGCGCAAAAATAAAAGCAATAGTGGTAGTAGTATTAGTAAGAAACAAAAGCAGTACAGAGAATACTTGCATCAACAACAACAGCAACAACAACAAGAACAAGAGAATACTGACACTCCTCTTATTAGTGGTTGTAATACTACAAACGACGAACCAAACAAAGCTACTACTACAACAACAACAACAACAACAACAAGTGAACCTGTCATCATACAAGAATTAAATATCACTCATTCGTCAACCGAAACGACAGATCCAACTCGTATCATTGCATCGTCCGCCGCCAAGAACAACGAACCATCGTCGTCGTCGTCGTCGTCGTCCCCGGGGACCGCTGTGATTGTAAAAGAGTACGAAGCACTGGTTTGTGGTCACTTACCGTTGCCAGTAGAATCGGGTGTGATCGATTTGCCGTTACAGCGAGATGTTCACCATCCCCCGTTTATGCGGGTTTCGACACCGACGTCGGAACAGTTGGCACGTCGCGTCGTCGATGCCCTGCGAGAACGGAACTGGACCAACTTGACCAAACGCAATCCCAAATCCAGTCAAACCAAATTTCGTGTCTTATCACGAGAGTACATTATTAGTATGGATTCTTGTTGTGACAACAAGAGGGAAACTAGTAATAATAGTAATAATGGCACGGACAGTAGTAGTACCAGTACCCACAATGGCTCCACAGCATCATCATCCTTCGAAGAAACGACGAAGGAACAACACCACCGATTTCCAGTCACAAGACTTTCCTTGACACCGCTTACTGGAAGAACTCATCAACTCCGCGCTCATTTGGCGGCCATTGGGTTTCCGATTGTGGGTGATCCAGCCTACGGTCTGTACGGAGAATCTGCCTTTTGTGCTGGATTGTACCACAATCGAGTTCTAATCAAGCAGCACCACCAGCACCACCACCAGCAGCATCATTGCAGAGCTGCTACTACTACTACAATGGACCATTCGCCGTCGACATCGACATTGACATCATCATCATCATTGTGGAGAGCACCTATTTCGTTACAAAAGGAGATTATGGAACTATATCCGCCGGGTGAAAAAGATATGTGTTTGCATGCCGCACGACTTGGCATTCCGCATCCCACAACGGGAAAACAAATGATGTGGAACGTACCTCCCAAATTTTGAAGTCTCTGCTGCTCTGCTTGACAGAAGTATTATAATAGGATTTAAAAAAAAGAATAACAACTAAAATGACTAATACTGTTCTGCTACCAGGTAGTAGACTACTACTACTACTAGTAGCTAGTAGGGCATACCCACGTACATAGTAAACCCGGATGGGAAGATTAAGAGGACCGGTGTATGCCCGGGGGTCTATCGAAAACAAAAACAGGTGCAAAAACAAGCAAAACATAGTAATAACAATAACACTCTCTTCTTGTCCTGTGTACAGATTAGTAGACTAGTAGACTAGTACTTAGTCTAGTAGTCCGTCAAATAATATAGAATTCCTGTTTGACAACAGCAACAACAAAAACCGTCCATCTGTCTTCATTATTAACAAGGACGACAGGCATGCAATCGATGTCTGCCCGGTCTTCGTGTATAATAGGACTGTTATTCTTGGTTACGTTAGGCGTTGCTTGGTTTGCAACGGACTTGTCATTTTTGGTATCCGGAATATTCAGAACAGCGGGAGATAAGAAGATAAAGAAGCAATCTTCTTCCAACGCAACAGCAAAGTTACGTCGTCCACAAGATTCGATATCCAATACAACAACAACAACAACATCAGCAGCAATACCAGCTAGTGCCCGTCATTATTACTTTAATTCCACAAAGGCAACCAATTGCCAACAATACATAATACACGACAATTATGGTGATGGATTTGGACACCAGCTGATGGATATTGCATCTGGAATGGTGTATCATTTTTTGAACGACAAGAATATTTGTTACCTTGCACGGGAACCGTATCCAACAGATTTTATACTACCCGAAGGAGAATATCGTGATAAAAATATTCCTCCCATTGGACACGACTGTTGGAGCTGCATCGACATGTACAACGAGCTGCATCGACAGTGGCCCAACGAGAAGGATTCAGTACCGGGAATTCCAATCACACGCTTTGGAAATTATTGGAATAACATTACGACAGATTGTAACGAACCCATAGGCAGCACAAAACACAATGCATCGTGTGATCAGGCACGGATGAACGTTGGTCAATTGTGGCAAACGGTGGTACCGATGTTGGCACAGCAACGGAACCTAACAGCACCCAGTGTCGCCTTGCACATACGAAAGGGAGATTTTCCTCGAGAAATCTCCGATACCTATTTGGATGTAATGAATCAACACTTTCCGGGAGCCAAAATAGACTTGTTTACGGAGTTTGCCGGTGAATCGTCCGAAATTGTTCAACAATTGAAAGAATCGCACGACATTGTATCACATATCGGTGGGGACGCTCTGGATACATGGTTGCAAATGGCAACCGCAGAAGTGCTGTTCGTGCACCAGTCAAGCTATTCCCTGTCGGCAGCAGTGGCCAGTAGGGGGGTCATTTTTAGTCAGACCCAAAAACCCATGTCAGGTCGCTACGATGGCCAAGTCTTTACTTGTCCCACAGTCGGTGGCTGGTGGATTTCGTATGGTCATGGCGTCACAGCATGTCCGACTGACAGGTTGGACAAGCTAACGGAAAAGTACTCTAACTTTTAGATAGATAGCTAGCCAAGTGGATGCTACTACTGCGCAGTCTAGCTAGTGGGGGGTGGTGGTACGGCGAAACCGTCTTGAAAGACATCATTGGTATCGGCATTACAATCAGCACAGAAAACACACGGGACGATTTACATTGTATACGTGTGTGTTCCTTTGCTCGGTCGGATGTTGACGGAACAGCACAGAGCCTGCAAGTATGCAAACCGGGCATGCATTGTAATTTGAATCGATCCCTTCTTTTGAGTCCGTTTACTTTCTTTTTTCCTACCTTTTGCTCTTTTTAACTTTTGTATCATTGCTTGCTATGGACGGCGTCCTGTACAAAACTAAAACTGGAAGGAAAGTACAGCAGTTTTTTAATTATTAGACTCTTGGGATTAAGTTTGACACTTTCATGCGCTTTTCTAATTGAACAACCGCGGATAATTCAGCCGTGGTGATGCTCTGTTTTTCTCTCGTGCTCCTCAACCTGACGTCATGCTGAGGACTTGAAAACTAGCGCCAGAGCCATTGAAATGTCATTTTTCTTTGCAATTAATTTTTGAGAAAAAAGTAGACTAGAAGATCATCACAAGATCAGATAATTCACCAATGGTTAATAGAACCAGTTTTTTGACACAATAATAATATTGCAAATTGCAATACATGCAAACCTGGCTTGGTTTGCTTAATATGCTACTCGTGTCGAAATCTTCAAACTTAGATAACAACCCTTTCAGCAATAAGTGCAACAAAAACGAAAATAAAAACGCAATGACCATTGAAGCCGGTGATTGTCTTGATTTTCAGGTATGTTTCATGTTTCATGGATGATCCTGATCATACTACCTTTTTTTCCTTCTACAAGCACATCTTTTTGTGGCTTGAGGACTCCACACAAGTCACAAGCCTGTTTTGAATCCCCCACCCTTACTGTTTCTCGTCATATCTTCAATTTCATTATTATTTTAGGGCGACCCATCCTGGCTTTATTTGGCCGATGGCAGTCACCCCATCGAAGCCCGTTCCTTTGGAGCTTCCACATCTGTGGCCGGCGAAGTTGTCTTCAACACGGGCATGGTCGGATACCCCGAAGCCTTGACGGATCCTTCCTACCGTGGTCAGATTCTTGTCTTGACGTTTCCCTTGATTGGAAACTACGGTGTTCCCGATGACAGCATCCGAGACGATCACGATTTGCCCAAATTTTTTGAGAGCAACAACATTCACATTGCTGGATTGGTTGTCAGTTCGTATTCCTGGGAACATTCCCACTGGGCTGCACACAAGAGTCTTTCCAAGTGGCTGTGTGACAACAACATCCCTGGAATCTACGGAGTCGATACCAGGGCCCTCACCAAGACATTGCGAGAGCATGGATCTATTCTTGGACGAATTGTAGTGGTACGTATCATTATTTGTTCGATTTTTAATAAATTGAAATGGCAAATGAAACCTTACTCGTGAGACTTTTTTTGCGATGATCACCAAAGAATCCGGAGACTTTTGAATCCGTCATGTCCCCCCAAATGTTCATCGATCCGAATAAGCGCAATTTGGTAGCCGAGGTTTCTACCAAGAATATCAAAATCTACGGAAAAGGAAATTCGCCCCGCATTGTGGCCTACGATTGCGGAATGAAATTTAACATTATTCGCTACCTTGTGGACGTGCACAAGGTAGAGCTCTGGGTGCTTCCATTTGATTATGATTTGGAAGCCAATGACGCCGAGGTCGGCGACTGGAAGGGACTGTTCCTGTCCAATGGACCAGGAGACCCCACCATGTGTTCTGCCACCATTAAATCTATCAAATACGCTCTCGCTTTGGATCCACCACGCCCTATCTTTGGTATTTGTCTCGGAAATCAGCTCTTGGCGTTGGCAGCGGGAGGAAGCACCTACAAGATGAAGTACGGTAATCGAGGAATGAACCAACCAGCAATTGATCTCCGTACAGGGCGATGCTACATCACTCCTCAAAATCATGGATTCGCCGTTAATGCCGAGTCTCTTCCAGCAGGTGAATGGAAGCCTTTGTTTTTGAATGCAAATGACCTGACCAACGAAGGTATCGTCCACACCAGCAAACCATTTTTCAGCGTTCAGTTCCACCCAGAAGCCAGTGGAGGTCCCGTTGACACCGCATTTCTCTTTGATAAATTCGTTGGAAGCGTCCGAAATATCCCTCAGCCTTTGGTCTTGCACGACGGTCTTTCTTATCATCGAAAGACGTACAAGAAAGTCTTCGTGATTGGTAGTGGTGGTTTGAGCATTGGACAGGCTGGAGAATTCGACTATTCGGGAAGTCAGTGCATCAAGGCGCTTAAAGAGGAAGGAATTGAAGTTATTCTTATCAATCCCAATATTGCTACGGTTCAGACGTCGCAGGAACCAGAAGATCTCGTTTCTCGAAGTGCTGATAAAGTGTACTTTTTGCCCATCCATCCCGATGTCGTCATGGATATTATCGAGAAAGAAAAACCTGATGGAATCATTGTCTCCATGGGAGGTCAAACGGCTCTCAATGTCGGAGTCGAGCTCTGGAAGGCCGGTCGTTTACAAAAGGCTGGCGTTGAGGTCCTTGGAACGCAGATACCCGTGATTGAGGCGACTGAAGATCGGGAGATTTTCAGCCAAAAGCTGAAGGAGATTGACGAAACTATTGCCTTGTCTTACCCTGCCACTACTATAGAAGAGGCCAAGAGGGTTGCCAACAAGATCGGCTATCCAGTGTTGATTCGAGCAGCATATGCTCTAGGAGGTTTAGGGTCTGGATTTGCTGCCGATGATGAAGAGTTGATGAAAATGGCAGCAAAAGCATTTGCGACCAGCTCTCAAATTCTCATTGATCAAGATTTACGTGGTTGGAAAGAGTTGGAGTACGAAGTTGTCAGAGACGCTAGTGATAATTGCATCACCGTTTGTAACATGGAGAACTTTGATCCGCTTGGAATTCATACAGGTGACTCCATTGTCGTTGCTCCATCGCAGACGCTGACAAATAGAGAATACTTCATGCTTAGAACCACGGCGCTTAAAGTCGTCCGGCATCTCGGCATTGTTGGCGAGTGTAATATCCAGTATGCGCTTCACCCCGAGAGCGAACGGTATTGTATTATTGAAGTGAATGCCCGTTTGTCGCGCTCATCTGCCCTTGCATCGAAGGCGACCGGATACCCTCTTGCGTACGTGGCCACAAAGATCTCGTTGGGAAAGGATCTTGTGAGCATCCGCAACTCTGTTACAAAGACAACAACCGCTTGCTTTGAACCAAGCCTTGATTATTGCGTTCTGAAGATGCCCCGCTGGGATCTTAAGAAATTTTCTCGAGTGAGCAATAAACTAGGTTCCTCCATGCTTAGTGTTGGAGAAGTCATGGCCATAGGTCGAACGTTTGAAGACGTCATTCAAAAGGCATGCCGTATGGCTCAACCTGGCTTGGATGGTCTCGAAGGTGAAGACTCGAACTTGATCGACGCTACTGATGATTTGGAGAACCAATTGAAGATTCCTACCGACACCCGTCTTTTCGCCGTCCAGACGGCTCTAGAAATGGGATGGTCCGTCGACAAGGTTCACGATCTCACCAAGATTGATAAATGGTTTCTAAGCAAGCTTCGAAATATTGCACAGCTACGTCAAGCATGCAAAGGGAAGAAAGGTTTGGAGGATCTTGTCAAGGAGAATGGCTATCATCGCCTGAAAACCCTCAAGATGGCGGGATTCAGTGACAGACAGGTACGTTGTGTTGTGCCTTTATAGTTAACAATTGCTCTGCAGCATTGAAGTCGCTCATTTTTTCTTCCTTGATAGATTGCGCGTTATGTGGGCCTTCCTTCTAGTATTGACGGCGAAATCCGCGTTCGTGACAAGCGCAAGTCCATGGGTATCATTCCTGTCGTGAAGCAGATTGATACGCTGGCTGCTGAGTTCCCGGCCCAGACGAACTATCTCTATTGCACTTACTCTGGAGACGTTGACGATATTGATAACGCGTCCGGAGGTCCGGACTTGGAAACTTCGCGGCGATACTCGCTTATGGAACGCAATCGTGACAGTCGCGGCAACATGTCGCCAAGCGATTTTAAGCGCCGTGCACGTGGAATTTCTATTTCAGGAGCTGCGGATATCATCAAGACTAAGAAGGAGCGTGGTGTGATTGTACTGGGATGCGGTGCTTACTGTATTGGTTCCAGTGTAGAGTTCGACTGGGCTGCTGTGTCTTGCATCCGTCAACTTCGACGAGATGGCTTTAAGAGCATCATTATCAATTACAACCCGGAAACTGTTAGTACGGATTACGACGAGAGCGACCGCTTGTACTTTGAAGAGCTCAGTTTGGAGAGAGTTCTTGATATCTACGAGCGCGAGATGCCTTATGGACTAGTTGTTTCGGTAGGAGGTCAAATTCCAAACAATCTTGCACTTCCACTGTCTGATTGCGGCGTGAATATTCTTGGAACGTCTGCTGCAGACATTGAGCGTGCGGAAGATCGAAGACAATTCTCGGACATGTTGGACACCATGAAGATCAAACAGCCTGCTTGGTCAGTATTGACTTCGAAGGAGGAGGCAGCGGAGTTTGCCGACAAGGTTGGATACCCTGTCCTTGTACGCCCTAGTTTTGTCCTTTCGGGCGCTGCCATGAGGGTAGCAGCCGACGAATCACAATTGAGGAACTTTTTGGATCTTGCTACTGAAGTTGCCGCAGACAAACCTATTGTTGTGACCAAATTTGTTTTGAACGCCAAGGAAATTGAGTTTGATGCTATCGCTAACAAGGGCACCATTCTCAATTATGCTATTGGGGAGCATTTGGAAAATGCGGGAGTTCACAGTGGTGATGCCACCGTCATTCTTCCTGCGCAAAAGTTGTACGTGAAAACCATTCGTCAGGTGAAGCAGTATGCTACTTGGATTGCCAAGGCTCTGAATATCACGGGACCCTTTAATATTCAATTCATGGCCAAGGGTAATGACGTGCAGGTTATCGAATGCAACCTTCGCGCTAGTCGAACCATTCCCTTCGTCAGCAAGACGTTGAGACACAACTTTATTTCGCTGGCAACTCGAGCCATGACTGGTATGGATGTTGAATCCTACAAGATTTCTCTGTTAGACATTGAATATGTCTGCGTTAAGGTACGCGCCCTGCTTTGTCGCCTGACGACCATGTGCCTTTTGCCTCGTCTCACCATGTTTTTTCCCTCTCTGTATTACAGGCACCCATTTTTTCGTTTACTCGTCTCCGCGGAGCCGATCCCACGCTGGGAGTAGAAATGGCATCGACCGGTGAAGTTGCCTGCTTTGGTGAAGATTCTCACCAAGCCTACCTCCAAGCCATGCTATCGACTCCCTTTAAGCTCCCCAACAAAAATCGCAGTATTCTATTGTCGATTGCCAGCAACGAATTCCGTCGCGAATTTGCCGACGGTGTTGAAATTCTGAATCGATTGGGATACAAGTTGTACGCGACGCCCGGAACGCACAAGTTCTATGAAACCAATTACGGCATGACGAATCTGACCTGCGTGACCAAGCCCACCGATGAAGCGGACGATGGCGAAGGCAGTGCTCTGCGCGTGATCAAGGATGGTCTGATTGATCTGGTAATCAATGTCAGTGAGGGTTCGACCCGCAAGGACGAAGTCACCGCTGGCTACATTATTCGTCGTGCCGTGGTTGATTTTGGTGTCAGTTTGGTCACCGATGTCAAGTGTGCCATTAAATTTGCCGAATGTATGGACCGTGGATGGCAAGACGGTAAATTCGAACCGCGCAATGTGGGAGAATTTTACAACTTGCCTACCATTGGTGCTTTCCGCAAGAAGCCTTAAACAGAAACCGAGCGTGTGCTCGAAAATGACAGACGAACAGAGAATTTTCGACTTTTGTACCAGCATTTGATTGGTTTGCATAAGCAACACATGAATCCTATGAAAAATAAAAGTAAAAAGTGTTTCATGTTGAACTTGTTTTGCGGTTCAACTATGCCACTTTTTTGAAATGGTGGTCGAACAGCGCCAAGCTAGTATTACTGTACTAAGTTCAATAGTCGGTGACAGGTCTTTTCCTGGTGTGAAATTCACGTTTGTCTTTCTATAGAATCGTTATATTGTAAGACCTACGTTTCCGCGCCGTTTTCGTTTGCCGCAATGGTTCTCTCATCAAAAGACTCTTTGCTGTGGTTTAATTGACAGTTCCAGCCGCATTCAAGGCTTCGATACGAGTTTTGGTACCCGCTTGTCCAGCACTCCAAGCAGCAGAATTGTAACTAAACGATTCTTGTGCCATGGCCTTCATCTTGACGGGTTCCTTGAGAGCTCCTCGCATAGCAGTAGCAGCCGTATTCACGTACTAATCAATGTATTGATTGGAGGGGAAGGGAGGGGAGGGGGGGAGCAAAAACCTGTGAGAGAGAAGTATTCAATACTCATTGTTCTTGCTAGTCGTGTGTGAAGTAGAAGACAAGCCGACACACAAAACATTATGATTTTATGTGTGTTGCGTTGTTGAGTCCCGAATGTGTGCTGGATCTGAAAGCTGAAAGTACACGAAGACCTCTAACATGATCTCTCTCTTCTCAACAGAAGCGCCGAACCTCTCGTCAAAGCCAAAAAAGAGCGAAAAAAACTAAAGAGGTACAGTAGTCTAGTAGCCCACTGCAATTAACTTTTGTCTGCAACGGCTGTCCAACTCGGGATTCACTCGCCGTATCTTTCTTGAAAATGCCGCAAAGCAACACTAAGAAAAGGTAACGACAATTCAGTTTTTGCTTACCTGAAGGTACGACATGCCAGCAAGGCGCCAGAAAGTAGTGACAGGAGGTGACATGATAATTACTTTTATATATATATATATATGAGTTATTGGTAAATAATACTTGATGGAGTGCCGATCGCTACGAGTTTGCTTTATTAGTTCTAGTAGTTCGTTGTTGTTGTTGTTGTGTTTACGTTTATGTTGTTAAGGACGGTCGGAGGCCAGACTACGATGACGTGAAACCAAAGAGGAACCCGTAGAAATATTAGGTGTTCAAATCAAAATTGACAGTCAATCGTGCTATTACATGTTAGGAAAGATCCGTGCTTTGAAATTATAGCGCGCCTCTGGCGCCAATCTAAACGAGCATTGCTCGACGTGTACAGTACCAGGTAGTCTAGTTTTTATTATGATTACTATCCTCTCTCACACATCATCAACTAAAACGGAGAGCACATTCTATTGTCTCTCTCTCTTTTACTAGTTGTAACATTCAAGAAAGATGACGACCGTTGGATCCAATGCAACAACAAGAACCGCGGGTACTCAAACGCCTACTTTATATGTGGACCCAACCTTTTTGGCAACTGCTGCTTCGACGGCCACAACAACGTTCCTCACATTATTGTCTTCGGAGGAACATGGTGGTGGTGGAGTGAGCGTCTTTCCTCCACTTTCGGTATCCGCCGCCACCCCAACCGTAGTGTCCGACTGTAGGAATGTTTCATCGATAGCGAACAAAAATATCGTCGATGAGGATCCATCATTGGCAGCAACAGCAACAGCAGCAGCAACGACTCCTGCCGCCAAACATCATCCGACAGATTGTTCCAATCAAACAAAGGCAACTATTTTTTCGCCCAAATCTAGATCGGCTGCAGAGGCTCTGTCAACATTGTTTGCTACGGCTGCTCCTCGTCGGTGCTTTCCGGGTAGCGACGACAAGACGTTTGCTGCTACCGAGAGTTCCCCTCCACAAGCAAATAATAATAATAATGATAATGATGCCACTGCATCGCCAACAGCTGAAAGTACATCCACCCAGGGAACACCCCAAGCCAATGATACCAACACTAACAGCAGCAATGTCACGATGGCTCCAACACCACCGATGATGTCCAACAACTTCCCCGGACAGCAACATCCTTATAACAGACGGCAGCAGCAGCAGCAGCAGCAACAATATCCTCCCCCGACTCCGAATAGTAACAACAATAACAACAGCCAGATGATGCCATATCCTCCCAGTAACAACCCAACTAACAATACGGACAGTGGATCTCCTCCCGGGGGGTTCTTTAACAATATCAACAGTGGATACACTCCTTATCCACAACAGCAACACTCGTTTTCATCTTCACCAACCTGGGGAACTCCCATGCAGGTCGCCACTAACAAATTCATGCCCACACCACATCATCCTTCCATGAATACCCGAGGACCATCTCCTTCTCCTCATCATCATCACCATCATCATCACGGAGGTGGTTTTGCCTGGCAGAACTCTCACCCCCCTCCTCCAGGACCCATGCTGTATCAACAACAACAACAACAACAGCAGCACCATCATTCTTCTTACGGTGGTCTTCCACCTACACAGCCACCAATCACGACGGCAATGAAGGATGGCAATGATCAAAACTCGGCTGTGAGATTGGCGTCTAATAATAAAAGTCTGGTAACTCCAACACCGAAGAAGACCAAATTGAATGATTTTCCTCGTCGTCATGGACCACCGAATGGTATGTTGATGCAGGGTCCACCGCCACCAGGGCATCATCATCATCATCATGGATATCTTCCACCTCCTCCAAGACCTCCGCAAATGTCTACTCATACCATGATGCAACATCATCATCATCATCCTGGCATGCATCCGCCCACTAATTATGGCAACGCCTATTCTTGTGCTGCTGCTGGTGGCGGTCCCAATCATGGCCATGGTAATAATAGTAATATTGATAATCATCATCATCCTTCGGCTGTGTATTCCTTACCCACACCTCAGCAACAACATTCTGCCAAGTCACAACAACAGCCTCCTACTACTACCACCACCGATCCGTCTGCCGATGCAAATACTGATTTTGATGGATACTCGCGCAAGAAGAAATCACTGGGTGTTCTGGCCGAAAACTTTTTGCAACGTTACGAAAATTGTGCACCAGGTGCCGAAGTCATTGTCGATGAAGCTGCCATCGAATTGGGTGTGGAACGACGAAGAATTTATGATGTCGTGTACGTGGGCTCTTTTTTCCCTTTGTTTTGTTGTTTTTTGTTGTCATGGAGAGTACTACTTTACTTGTGATTGGAACTGATCCTAACAAACTGTCTGACTGTACCTGTACCACTGCTCGGTCCCGATCCCCAACAATCTGTATACAGCAATATTCTTGAAAGCATTCAATTGGTTGTCAAGAAGGGAAAGAATACGTATTCTTGGTTGGGCAAAGATTGTCTTCCGGACGTATTTGGTAAATTGCAAGCTACTGCTATCATCGAGTATCCCGAAGACGCCAAGAAATATGGATTGGTCATGGATGGCCTTGAGGGTGATATCGAGGACGGAGTCCCAGGCAAAACTGGCGAACAGGGAGGAACGATCACCAGACGCAGTAGTGTGAGTAGCATTGCCAGCGAAGACAGCAAAAGTCAGTTCCGGTCCTTGGCCAAGCTGTCGCAGCAATTTCTTCAAGTTTTCTTGGTAGGCTACGATATCTTGAGTCTTCCGCAAGCTTCGGAAATGATTCAAGGAACGCTCTCGGTCGAAGCCTACGCCGCGATAGGCTCGGCTCATGCCCATTTGTCGAATCGCTACGATCCAAATGCTGGCACACCGCCCAGCCTGGAGAATCCCCAAGAATTTCGTCGGGCTGCTCAGCGTGGTCTCAAAACTAAGATTCGAAGATTGTACGATATTGCCAATGTCTTTCTTAGTGTGGGACTGCTTCGCAAAGTTGATAATTCCCCTGGATCTGGCAATTCCACTGATGCCATGGCATCGAGCCGGCGTCCCAACTTTCAATGGGCTTTTCACATGAGCCCAAGGCAGATTCAAGAGTCCTTTATAGCGCAGAGACTCGAAAGGACACCTTTGAGGAGCATCGCGCCTCAACAGGCTCAATGGTCGGTCAGTAACTCAGGATCCTCGGATTTGACGTCCAAGACAACTCCCATTACTGCGGGTGGCAATGTCATGGGTCCACCCGACAGTGACGTTACGAAAGATTCGAATGACATTAACGAAACGAGTCCTTCTGGCGATTCGATCGGAACTCCCTCGGAAGAAAATACCAATCCCTTTTCATCCAATGCAGAAAATGGACATTGTAACCTGCTGGCCAACATTCACCAGAGTGGTGGTGCCTTTCATCCATCATACCTAGCATCGTCTGATGCTCCTCCTACTACACCGGGTTTGTTTCGGCGCCACTCTTTGCCTACCCAGACACAAAGTAATGCTACGTCGGTGGCCTCGTCGTCCCAGCAGGATTAGGTTCCTGGGTTGCGACGAGCCGAGCAATCTCAGAGAAGAAAAGCTGGAGCTTTTCAGAGAGGAATCCACTACTGTACAGTTTTCTAAGTGGTGACTACTGTAAAAATCGAACTCATAGTGGGGCTTTGGAAACGCTCATTCCATAAGAAAATGATCACAATCAATGTGCGAATGCTATCTCAGTTACTGTTGCAATGACAATAATGATACCAACTGCACATCCTAAGTGGTGACTACTGTAGAAATCGAACTAATAGTGGGGCTTTGGATTCGCTCATTCCATAAGAAAATGATTACAATCAATGTGCAAATGCTATCTCAGTTACTGTTGCAATTACAATTATGATAATACTACCAACTGCACATCGTCATCTGAAACAGCAAAATGTACATCATATTTACTTGTCCACGGCCAGTGTGGTCTTGACTGCTCGACTGAAATCTCCCATCCGAAAATGGACGCGCCCCAAACACTGCTTCGTTTCGGCAATCTGTTGCTTGGCATCCTTGAGCAGTGAAGCATCCTCCAATGGACTTGCGGGTCGCTTTTTGTTCTTCTTGCGTTGTTGCTGTCTCTTGCATTCCTGGTACACTTTTTGCTCCATCTTGAGCGCTTGTTGGTAGTAATCAATGGCCATTGGAAAATCCATCAAACCCATCTCGGCAACTCGAGCGAGTTCGTGCAAAATCTGCGACACTGCCAGCTGAGGATGTTGGTTTTCTGCGGCACGCTCCGTCGATTGATGTTTGCTTTCCTCAAAAGCGGCCAAGACACGTTTCGTAATTTCCAATTCCTCGCTAAAATAGTCAATCGCGCCAGTAAAATCCTTGAGACGAACGCTCAATTTTCCCAGCACAAACAGGATGTTGGCAACATCTACGGGGCCGCGTTGAGCACTACGGCGTGTTCGCTCCAGCAAAATCATGTACACATCTCGACTTTCGGCGATACATCCCCGTCGACAGAGCATATCTGCCTTGAACTGATGCAGCAGCATTTCAAGTATCTCCACCTGATGTTTGCTGTTGTCGCTGTTATCGTCGTCAGACTGTCGCAAGGCCTGTAGAGCCAAATCAGTTTCCTTGACTGCCAACGAGTACTTTTCCAGGGGAGCACAAACGTGCAAAGCATGGTAGTAGTGTCCTCGCGCAATTTGTACGGGGCAAGTCAAGTGTTTCATACGCGACTGTGAACAGGCCAAAGCAAGTTTTTCTTCTCCCAAAATACCGTAGGTATGCGCCAATTGTTCCCAGAGAGACAGGTACAGCACATCCGAGGAAGTAGTAGCAGTAGGGGGATCCGATGCCAAAAGCAGTTGGTGACACTCGGAGAGATGAAACATTTGGGAACCGCTTTTGCTTTTGCTGCTACTACTACTACTACCATTGTTGTTACTCTCCATCAGTGCCATTTCCAAATGCACTCGGGCCAGCGTCAGAGGTTCTACATCGGGTAGTTTGGTTGCTACGCACAACGCCAAATTCCATTGGCATGCTTGTACCAGTAAATCCAACAACATTGGCGAGGCTTCCAAATACTCGTCCACACTACTACTCGTAGTAGCAGTAGCAGTGCTGTTCGTGTCATAAACTATTTGTGGTATCAGCGACCTGGCCGCTTGCAAGTGACTGTCATCGGCCGTGGTACGGTAGAGCTGCAAATGCAAGGAGAGAATGCGGCACACCAGTTCTTGTGTCAAGTTATAGTGGGGCACATGACTGACGACATCCAAAGCTAGATTCAATGTTGTCAAGGCATCCTCCGGGGCCTGGACGTTCAGTTGTTCTGTGTAACATTGTAATAATCGTGTGCCTTCTTGCAAGTCTTCGTCGTCGATTGCAACGGCGGTGGTGGTGGTGGTGGTGGTGG
>Ga0100391_1001906_pt1 | contig 22605 bp, 17 predicted proteins | sample CryGeymeta201515_FD_81541 | JGI IMG/M metagenome (GOLD analysis project Ga0100391, IMG submission 81541) | Groundwater microbial communities from Crystal Geyser aquifers in Utah, USA - Crystal Geyser metaG 2015-15 | ecosystem: Environmental > Aquatic > Deep subsurface > Groundwater | place: USA... | reverse complement strand
TGCTGCTGCTGCTGCTGCTGCTGGGGAGGAGGAGGTGGTGGTGGCGGTGGTTGCTGCTGGTATTGCCGGATTTGCTGGTACTGCTGTTGCTGCTGGTGGTATTGCTGTATTTGCTCGTACTGCTGCTGCTGCTGAGGAGGAGGTGGTGGTGCTCCAGGATAAGCATTTCCCTCGCTCAGCTGTGGCACTAGAGCCTGAGATGCTGGCGGGGGGGAGGCAAACGGATCGAAGGAGGCAGCTGAAGCTGAAGCTGCCGCGGGGGGAGCAGGGGTAGGAGCCACAAGTCCAGCGTACGGATTGGCTTGATACTGTGAAGGAACAAGGGCATTGTTCTCCTGCCCGTATGGAGCTACAAGCGGCTGTTGCACAGAAGGAGGCTGGCTAAATGGATCATAGCTTTGCTGCTGGCTTAGTTGTTGTTGTTGTTGCTGCTGCTGGTTGTAAGCAGGAGGCTGCTGCTGCTGCTGCTGTAGCTGTTGAGGGTACCCGAGAACCTGCTGCTGCTGTTGCTGCTGTTGTACCGGAGGCGATCCGAAAGCATTATTTGCATTCGGGTCCAGTTCCAGTGGCCCCTGAAAAGGGTTCGCTGCGGCCGGAGGCGCAAAAGGATCTGCCATGATAAGTGAGCGACTTACCGAGTACGTACAATATATTATGATATTTCACGCTGTCGCCCTTGTAAGATATAATTGAGTAATCAATAATCCTCTCACTCTGTTGCCAGGACTTTGCTGCTGCTGATTAAGATTTATTTAATATTGTATATTATTATTGAGGACGGTGCGATAATGTATGTTGTTTGTACTAGCTAGTACGTAGTATTGGTGCGGCAGCAGGCACTTTCAAGAATCTACTAATAGTAGATACCGTAGTCGTCGTGCTAAATCGAACAGATCCATGTAAATAATTTGACCGTTGAGCCGGACCAACTCGACTCGATCAAAAATTGAGTCCGAGTCTTACGGGACTTTGTGGGTCTGGAAAAATTCTAATTCACGCATGCTTCCTTCCAATAATACACTTGTACGAGTAATCTCTTAATAGGCTTTCCCAATACGCAGAACACAGAGTACTCCAGCACGTAGCTACTCTACAATAGAAGCAATCGTAGAGCAGCAGCAGTGGATACAACAAGCAAGTCAAATGGGATGACATTCTCTTGTTCTTATGATCTTTCTCACAGATGGACGAAAAGTACATTCTTTGGTAATGGCAAAGAAGTAGAGATTCTGGTAGTAGCAGCTACAGAAATAAGTGTCTTGTTTGTGTTACCAGTCTTGTGTACTCTGGTGCTACAATCCTGTGCTATCACATGCCCCTTCAAATTAAATTTATATTTCTAATTATTTTCAAAGTAATTGTAGCAGGTCGAAAAATAATTGTAGCTTGATGGCATCGAGCAACCATCTGCGCTTATTGTTGACCGCAAAATGCTCACTCTTGACCCAGAGGGTGTAATGTGGAGTAAACAGAGCCATTAGCAAGCGCGATTGACTGATCGCATCACGCTAAGTATAATACCATAGAAGGGATAGAAACGTCGACGCAGATATTATTTCTGTGTGGCTACTTCGAATGTTTGAGTTCTGGTCCTTCATCATCATCTTATATGTTGACTTGAAATCAATTGACATAATGATAAAATTCACCCTGGTGTGCTTTATTGAAAGGCTCCTTTGCTCCCAAGTTCTCCCGATGCCTTCTTAACAATTACTCTGGATTGGATCATCATATCAACCAATGCCCATAATTGTCTTTGTTGTGCAAAAGGTTCCTCGTCGGCAGCATATCCATCGGCACCTTTCTCAGCCTCTTGGTTTTCCTCACTGTTTGCGGCCATTTGTTCGGCTTTTTCCGAGGCTTCTGCTTTCACTCGATCTCCAACAATAATGAGAGCGTGTCCAAATAAATCAGAAAAATGCTGGGGTGCCCCATTCGGCTTTGCCATCTCTTCTTCAAAGACCTTGGTCAATCGTTCGCGTCTACTTTCGTCGGTAGGTTCCATGGATATAGAGATTATCAGATCGTCCATTGCTTGAACTTCCTTTTCATTGAAATCGTCAATGCCGGATCGCAGGTGCACAACCCTATAATAATATGGTCTCGGTAGGCCGATTGAGTGCCGGTAGTGCTGCTGCTGTTGTAGCCGAGGCTGTGGACATCGGGGCACTACACAGACCGAAAATGCTCTTGTTGATACGAGGAAGAAAGTGCCGAGCACTATCGATGTAATGGCGAGACCTGACATTTTTTGTCGAGTTAAAATTAGTTTACAACTATCTGTGCCTTCAGTCCTTTCATTTACTAGCTAGTAGCTTAAGAGAAGCTAGCTTGTTCCTTAGTATAATTCTCACGTTTTACTACAAAATAAATAAATAATTATGATTAAAACATTTGAGTTGGTGCGTTGGTGCCATGCTGTGCCATATTTTTGTACTGTACATACCAGTGGTATCTTTCATCAGCGTACGCGGCTAAAAAAATGGAAGAGTAGTTGTATACGCATGCAAGACGCAGAGTTGCTCTCACGAACGGCAATCGCGAAAAGGAGTCTCGTTGATCCTGTCGAAGCGCAATATCTCATAAATACTAGAGGGTCTAGTCTAATACTAATAATATTATCGAGGTAACAACTCAAAACTTAAAACCTTGATGACACTTACAGTGCCACTACACCAGTTTCTTAAGGCAGCGATTAAGTACGAAGCGAATTAGAGCCGCAACCTAACGATATGCCAGTCACTACTAGCAAATAATAATGACCTATTTTCTGGCAAATAAATATGCAGATTGCAACTACCCATAGAAAAGTGTTTTTTCAAAATATAATTGTATATATGGAACAAGTCCCTCCTAAAGGTATGCAGGAAATCAGACTTGAAGCATAGCACATGGTTAAAGTCAACCTCCGAGACAGGCACCATCAAAGAATGGGAGTGGTTCTTCGGGCTGCTGCAACGCGGCTCAAAGAACAGAATCGTGTTTACCGCTTGCTTTTGATGCTCATGCCAATACTCCATTTTCACCATCAGCGACGACTTTCTTTTCTCGGTTTCGAGACTTGGATCGAGCAGACGATCGTTTTGACTTGTCATCGCCAGCTCGGCTCTTACTTCGACTTGATCGGCGCTTCTTTGATTGCCGGTATTTTTTCTGCATGAGGGCCCTTCGTCTACGTCTGTTGGTAAAGAGGATACCCGTAAACATAACAAACGACGCTACTAGCAGCATACCTCCAGCCACATACTTGAGCTTTGTTACCCAAGACTTGGACCCAGCTTGCGCTCGTGCCTTCGATGCCGATCCGGTACTGGATGAGCCTAGCATTTCTGACATAGCATCATCATTTTTACACAAAGAATTGTCCAGAGAGGAGCAGGTGTTGGAATTGTACACCAACTGTTGCGCCAGCGACCCGTCTCCATTGTCCCCACTGCCAGCAGAAGTACAGCTTTTGTAGGCGTCCAGCTTGCTATTGATATCGCTCAGGGACTGATACGTGGAATCGCTCGCCGGTTGAAAGCAATTTTCGTCAGAATATTCCTTCAAGACGAGTTCTCCGTAGTCACTGCATCCAAGACCGACGTAGGTACCAGCTCCCGTCGCTTCACAGACGGGCATGTTGTCGATGCTAAAGCCTCCATTTTGTCCAAAGTAATCATCGCTATAGTAGTCATCTCCTTGGTTTTGAAAACTCCCATCGTATTGTGACAAGTAGTAGAGAAATTCTCCAAATCCAAACGTTGTGATGAACTAAAGGAGAAGTATCAGTAGTATCAATCATTGAATCATTGGCATTGGTGTATGTCGAGCAAGGGTGAGTTCACGAAGCAATGAGGGATAGGAATGCTGATTTCAAACTTTAGTCAATGTAGGGTCGCATTGCCAAAACTTACCGACTCTTTGAACGTGTTAGAGGAGCAAGAAGTACTTCCGGAGTCCGAAGCGTAGAGAGAAAAGACAGCTTGAGGTCGCAGACAGTTGGCCATCTGGTACCAGTAGACAGTTCCGTCCTCGCTCTCATTCTCTGGGCAGCCTGCATCCTCCGAGTCTGCTGTATTGTAGCCCAGAATACATCCCTCTAGCTTCATCGAGATGGATTTGGAATTGTACAGCCAGTCTCGGTCTACAGAACTTCCATATTTAGTGGTGCTGTACCCGGAACCGGAATCAGACGTCCACCAGCTGCCCAGGACTGGAGAAGCGCAAGAACAGAGCAGCGTCAATCCCACCACTTTATTATTCATGGTATGTTGTGCTGGCATCATTTTGTCTGTGTTGGTGTGATGTGTTGTCTACTAACTAATAATAGTAGCAGTTGTAATATGCTGTGTCGAGTTGTATTGAAATTTGAAACAGGGCACCAAAGACAAAGTAAGTGTGCTGGGAACAGACTCTCCTACACTCGTCTAAGCAAATATGCACCGCTAATGAATCGGATAACAAGACGAAGACGACGGCCTCGGCAAGAAGAGTTCAATCTGAAAAGAATCCTCCTCGTTGGTTGTTGCTATTTACGACTGTCCAGCACTTGTTGTTATTAGCTTGCTACAATGTGTCGGTGCCAATGTCGGTGGAACTCGGATGAATTTTTCCATTGAAAACTCGCTAAGCCGACGAAGACTCAGAAAGATGTGCGCGCCTACCAATTCAATGCGTATCTGAAACCTTGTTGACTTTAATAACGAAGCGAAAATTAGGTACAGAATTGCTTAGTGCTATTACTTAGGCTTGTATCAAGAACAATCCGGAAAGGATCGGTTACCAACGGATGACTTGAAATGGACCGTTAACGTCCAGTTTGCAATTAGGAGCCATTGTCGCCAATTCAAGCCAATGAGCGTTCGCCTTGCTTGATTCCCGCCTGATTAAAAGCGTGACTTACACGAAAGAAAAAAGAAAAAATACTCGTAGTAGTCTACCGGTGCCAGTTTGGCAGTCTACTGCTAGTACACTACTACTCTAGCTAGCTAGCTAGCTACAGTAGAGACTACTAGTAGTAGCTAACTAGTACTCGAGTAGTAGACTAAGTGCACTCTAGCTCTCTACTAGCTAGTAGAGTAGTAGTCTAGTAGTAGTACTCTACTACTAGCTAGTAGTAGAAGCAAAAGAGCTCATGAAGTTAATCAGGCCAGTGTAAAAATAAGAATAACCGCCTGGGAGGTTGTTGTGCAATGCGGACTGTCATGGCAGCCAATTCTGCTTCTTTCAGGAAGGTCAAACATAAAAAATAGAACAAAGAATAATTATGGCCAACAGTAATTATCAGGAATGATTCATTTCCCATGATAGAATTAGTATGACTACGACTGTTGTAGTAGCTAGGGATCGAAATTTTTTATTGTGTTGAAATCTGTTGAATGCAAAAGCTGAAACCTGCGTAAAAAATAGTGATTCGGTGGACCGTCCAGGCGTGGCAGCAGCAACGGCACAGCATCACTCCTCGATAACGAAGTTTGCTAGGATATCCGTATGCTGAGCTTGTAAAACCATAATCCATGGAAAATGAGGACTGGAGCAATGCACGCTATTTTTTGACACACATTACATCAACATGAGCAATAATAGCCATGGTTCTCCCTTTTAGTGATTGTCTATAGAAAGGTCGGAGCATCGACTAGCATGTCGTTCAAGCATTTTTAGTATTTCATCGTCTCCAGGCTCCTATGAACCTTCTTAGTGCTACCACTATTGAGAAACGATTAATTTGTTAAAGCAGAAACAGCAAGGGAAATCCATTGGCTATAGAATCTAGTGGTAGCAAATCTATTGCTGCTACCTAGAGATAGATAGTATAAAAAGAAGAGGGACCAGGTATGTTTCCCTCTCCTGTGTGCAAAGAAACAGAATATATGAAGAAAAGCTCCAGATAAGACAAGATAACAATTAGGTGTCTCCGCCAAGTCTCCTTTTTAATGACGGTACTAGTGTACTCTGTACGAGTACTCCAGTATGACAGTCTAGAATTCCTGCCCTACTTCAAAAGCAGCACAGTCGAATTCAACAACGGCAGTTTCTTCTTCTATGTGTACATGTAAACTAATTCGCGCCTTGTTCCTATTACGAAAAACATTCATGCCTACCTGCCTTTGATTTGAGATCTACCCGATCCGTATCATGTAGCATGGATGCATCGCTCTTGTTGCTGCTGTTATTTTCTTCTACCGACAGCGCATTGAATGAAAAACAAGCTATAAAAATACGAGCCAATGCAACTCAACCGTCAGCTGCAACTCAGGTAAATATCCAAAACAACAATGTGAGACCTTTGGGTACCATTATTTTACTCCCTCGTCCCCCGATATTCCAGCTTTTGTTACTTAAAATTGAATGGCGTCAATTTGTCATTATTTACAACGTGCCTTTGAATGTGACTTCCGCTGAAAACTCGCTTTGCACTTTCAGCGCAGTTACTGTACAATATTTACATGTGCACCTCGCTCACCGCCGCCACCACCACTGATCCGGATCTTAATTGTGTAACAGGGAGAAAATATGACCGTCAGACAAGCTTTGGGCGTTGAGAGCAAGTCAGTACTGTAATTACGTTTTTATGTCTAAGATCAGACCGAGATATGACTAAATGATGATGGACAGCTTTGTTTTGTTAATTACCATACCGTTGACTGATTCAAAACGGGTTCCGAAGCAGTCTCGCCAACAATCAACTCACATTTTCCAATACAACGAACTTGGCGAAGACAACAGAAAGATAATAACACATTCTTTTGTTGATCTCTTCAAAAGACTCAAAGAGTTCTCGAGACAACGTATTCCTCTTGATTATCACTGGATCCATAGATAGACACATACCAATCCACCGCTTTCTTAACCATGAAGATTTCTCGAACTCTGTTTTTGGGTTTGGCTGTTTGTGGTAGTACCGCTGTTAGCGGAGCCATTAATAGCGAGTTGCTCAACGAAGACCGTACTCTTTGGGATCGCATCTTGCAAGACAGTGGTAGTTTGCCTCCTACGGGTATGTATTGAACCTGTTTTACGAAGTGTGGACAGTGCTAGTGTAAATCGTTCGAGGACGCTGCAAACTTGTCTGGGGTAAAAAACTGGAACGTCTAATTTAACGGGGATCACAACTATGACGCCCGCGTGGCGCCAAACTTGTCTGCGGTATCCGTTCTGTGATCATTGTCCGCTCGCACAAAACTCATCTTTCCTTCTCTTTTCTTCCCAGATGCTCCTGTCACTGCGGAGACTCCTCGTCCCACTCCATCGCCGGTACCAGTGACACCTTCGCCAACTGCAGTACCAGCGACACCTTCGCCAACTGCAGCTCCCACTTGTCCACTAGATGTGCAAGAATGTCCTGATGGATCCTTTGTTAGCCGAGTGCCTCCTGAATGCAACTTTGCACCTTGTCCCACTGAAGCTCCTACAGAAGCACCATTAGGAACTATTGTAGATATTGCTGCTGGAAACCCTGATTTCTCAACTCTTGTGAGCCTCCTTGAACAAGCTGGACTTGTGAATACTCTCAATGGCCCTGGCCCTTTCACTGTTTTTGCCCCCACTAATGCTGCATTTGCTGCACTGCCTCAAGAAGTACTTGATGCCGTTGCATCAGATACTGAGCTCTTGACACAAGTTTTGCTGTACCATGTTGTTGATGGACTGGTTGAGTCTGGTGATCTTGTTGATGGAGCTAGCGTTCCTACCTTTAATGGAGCTGATGTCACTACCTTCACAGATCCATTTATGGTAAATGATGCTAACATTATTGCAGCTGATGTGATTGCATCCAATGGTGTGATCCATGCCATAGATGCAGTTTTGATCCCACCCACCCCAACTGGTGCTCCTGTGGCTCCTACTGAAGCTCCAGTTGCAATTACAGATGCGCCAGTTGTGGCTCCTACTGAAGCCCCAGTTGCTATTACAGATGCGCCAGTTGTGGCTCCTACTGAAGCCCCAGTTGCTATTACAGATGCGCCAGTTGTGGCTCCTACTGAAGCCCCAGTTGCTATTACAGACGCGCCAGTGGCTCCAACTGAAGCTCCAGTTGCAGGCACTCCTGCGCCTGTTGCTACTACCGACGCCCCTACTACTACACCCGTTGCCAGTAATGTTCGTGACATTGTGAGCACCGTGGCTCTTCAAGGTGGAGCCGAATGGGCCGATACCGCAAACTATGCCGCAAAGGCTATTACATGGTTGGAAAGTGATCCTCTTGCCAACGGTGGAACTCTTTCCGACGTACAGATCCAGCAGCGATACGCGCTTGGATGTATCTACTTTGCTACATTTGCTGTTCAAACCATTTACACCGTAGTCGAGCCACGAGGATGGATCGATTCTACTGGATGGATCACGGAGGCCGATGAGTGCACCTGGTTTGGATTATCATGTAATGCAGAAGGCCTAGTTGAAAGGATTGTCTTGGCCTCCAACCGCCTGACAGGATCATTCCCTCCCGAAACTACCATCATGGCAGGCTCTGTTACGCGCATTGATCTTTTCCGTAATTCTGTTTTCAACACTGGCGATGAAGGCAACGCATGGTTGGGACAAATGACCAACTTGAGAGAACTTTTCTACGGGCAAACCAACTTTGAATTTAACGGAATCCCTCCTCAGATTGCTCAATTGACAAACCTTATCGAGTACGATTGCTCTTTTACTCTGTACTTTGGTCCACTCAATGGGGCTACTTTTGCTCCCTTACAGAACCTTGAATACTTAGTGTTGAGTGGAAATGCATACAACACTTCCATTCCGGTGGAAATCGGCCAACTTCCAAATCTTCGTACGTATACACTTTTATTTTGCTCTTCTGAGCCCCCACTTTTGCTTCACGCGACATCCAAATCACTCATGGTTGCTTTTATTTTTCCTCTTTGTACTTTAGAATTCTTTTACGCCCAGAATGCTTTCGTTGATGGAGATCTATCCTTCATGTTGCCTATGCAATCCATTATCGAATGCTGGGTGGATCAAAACCCTGGTCTCGGCGGCACCATCCCTACTGAAATGGGACTCGTTCGAACTCTCCAGAGTTGGTCCATTACTCGATGTGGTTTCACAGGCCCTATTCCATCTGAAATCGGAAACCTGGGAGATATGGTAAGAATGTGGGTCTATGACAATATGCTCACTGGGACTGTTCCAGCTGAGCTTGGAAATATGTTCAAGCTTCAAACATTCGAGATGGAAGAGAATCTCCTCACAGGAGTCATGCCAGAGGGCATTTGCATGAATCGCGTGCCTAACGGATTGCTCGCAACTCTCGAAGCTGATTGCGGTGGAACTCCACCAGAAATTGAATGCACTTGCTGTACTTGCTGTGAACAATGCTTGCCCGCCCTCGCTAGAACAATGGTGAACGGTGAAGAAGAGGAGACCCTCCCTGGCTTCTTAAACCGACGCCGTCAGCTCCACCTCACTTCTGTCTAGTAAACAAAGTACTCATTTAACGGCCAAACAATTACTGTACTCGAAAAGTAACCACAGCACAGCACAGCACAAGGGTCGGCACATAGAGACGGCAAGGCACCATGTATCATGTAATATGCACGAGCAAGGCCATACGATGGGGTGTGCTCACAAGTATCCAAACGTTAGATCTACAATAAATATTAATGTCATTTAATCATGATTTTACTTGTACTTACTCAAATGAAAGCACTAATAATGTATCTCAGATTGTATACTTTTGCTTCTCTGGCTTGCCAACTTGCCACGTCCTGACAACTTTCCCATCTACTTGAATATTCCAAATTTGCCCCTCGTACGAATTAACAGCTTGCGGTGGATCGCCCTCCCCAAGTTTCGCCCAGAAACTATCTTCGTAAAAGAGCTCCGCATTTGCAAACTCTTCTTTGCCGTTTTCGTTTGCAAAGGTTACGCGCTTCTTCGGTGGCGCCGTGCTTGTCGGGACATCTTCCCCCCTAGCTCGCTTCTCTGCCATTCGCTTCTCGTTCATCGGCGCGCCGTCAAAACCAGCCCTAGGAGTATTCCAGACCCACAAATTTGCTGCCCATTTAGGCGTCTCTGTCAAGACGGGACAACCACCGTGAAGAGAAGCGGGGTCAGGTTCGCCATTCGGAAGCTGCGAATAAAACAACACCGCTCGCGCCGAGTTTGGAACCACGGCCAGGCTGGAACGACACTTTGCCACCATATTTTCCTCCCAAGAATCGCGCTTGAACAGTTTTGCATGCTCAGATTCCCTCAGCTCTTTCAGTGCCTCTTTGTATGTCTTGGGATTCTCCTCTATACTAGGGGCATTGACAAAGACTGTTTCACCACCATCACCTGGGCCCAGGTCTGTCATGTAAAGCAATATGGTAGCAAAACGATTACCCCCTTTGCCAGCGCTATTGTAGTTGTGGTCTTGTTGACCATCGTCGTCAATCCAATCCATGTGAGCGGTGTAGGCTTTGGTTTGATTATAGCGAAGAATTTGTAGGCCATCTGAATGCGATTCAATGTATTCGTCAAATCCCAAGACGGAAAAGCAGCGTCTATACGACACGCAGAAGGAATGAAAAACGATGGCTATGGTTAGTAGAAGTAAACCACAAAAGCAAAAACTGAATGCTTCCAATTGATTTTCAGCAAAGAAAAATGCAAAAAGAATGATACTTTTACCTCTTGACAGCTTGGGCTGTTTTTCCATGAGTGTCAAAACCATTTTCTGACGTGCGTCGCGTATTCATGTTATAACCAGAGGCACCAGTGGAACTTCGTTTCATGCGATGCGAGTCCGATTTTTCGGCAATAGCCTTATCTACCAAACCTTGGCTCTCGTCTCTGGTAAAATAATTGAATATGTCAAATACCCTTGGCGAAACCGACAGTACTTTCATATAAACCGGTTTATCAGGATCTGCTCCTTGAATATGAGGCAAATCAAATGTTTCTCCCACGTAGGAAGGAGCAAACATAAATGTCCGACCAGCCGGGACTGCGTATAGATGCACTTCCTTATCATCGAAGTAGCAATACTGCATTCCATCTTCTGCCTCTTCGCAAATTTCTTGGGGCACTTCCTTGTACTTGTCAACGATGGCTTGCATCAATTTTTGAAAGCTGGTCATTCGGACACCTTCGCGGGAATGAAAATGGCACGGCAGAAAAGTCGGAGCGTCTGGATCTGGTGATGTTGCTACGGGAATTAATTTGTCGTGGTCCAGCAGGACGGGCGTCTTGTCTTCTCCCATGTCACAATATCCCAAAAATCCTTCTTCGCCGGTCCTATTTTCGATGGATTCTTGGGAATCACAAAATGTGAACATGGTATGAAACGTACTGGACAAGATACTTTCTACTTGGTACTTGGTAAATGCTACGGGACACTCGGGCAAGTGCAACAGTGCCATGCGAAGCTGCGTCAAGAAATCAACGCTGACACCACATCCCTCGGAATCACCATTGCGATGCATGACCAGTATCACTCCCGAATCTCCGACAGGATCTTCCTCCTGTGCTGTTGTTGTTGTTGCTGCTGTCATTAAGTGATTGGCAACCTGTGCATCTTCTTTGGCCATGGATTTTAACAGTCGTTGAAAACAAAGATCGCCGTCGCCGAGTGCACGAGAAATGGCATCCCGTTCTTCTTCTTCTTCGTCGTCGTCGTCGTCTTCTTCTTCACTGATTTCTTGCATTTCTGGCACAGTATCAGTAGAAGGATTGAGTGGCTGTGATGATGATTCCAAAGGCAAAGTACTGGTTTGATTCGAAGAACATTCCAACATGGATTTGGGGTAGTAAAGAAGAATATCGACCGCTCGATCTGCTATTTCTTGGGGAAGAAAATCGGACAAGATGCATCCGATAGTAAACGGAAGAATAATCCATTTGAACCAAAATCGAAATTGAAACATTCCTCCACCATTAGTATTGCTCTTGTTGCTGTTGTTATCTTGAGAAGGCGTCATTAATCTAATAATACTAGTATAATTTATTTGTTGTATCTGGTTAAATAATGATGTTTTGGATTAGATTTTGTTTTTCAGTTGTCTTTTTTTGAATTTTTATTTTTACTGTAATTTTTGTTGTTTCGGTTGACTTCTTCGCATTCTTGGTGATTTTTCTCTTCGTACTGTACGTTATTTTCACGGTGGCTGGTACTACTAACAAGAATACAATTGCCTTCGATACTACTAATCTACTACTACTGGTACTGTACTCTATGGTAGCTAGCTCCTCGTCCTACTAGCCACCCTGGTACTCTTCTCGTTTGGTCATTGCAATGGCCAGGGTTAAGGTTAGAATTCGACAAAAATCTTAATGCAATCAAGCATCAACAAATAAGAAGCAACGTCCAACAAGCGTACCACAAGAACAGCAAGAACAAGAAATGTTCATACAACACAAATTATTATTCCACTCAGAACTCAGCAGTACTGCAGACACCATCATCACAGAGGCAACAACATCATAAATCAAATCAATAAAGATCTATTCAAATATTCAACCTTTAGAGTGCTGTGAAGTTTCTACCATCTCTCTACGTACTACGTAGGATCGGTAGAGATATTATTTTTAGGGAATACTCACTTCTCACGTCTCGCGTATCAAACCAAAAATAATGAACCACCGACCAATCGATTCAATCCAAATAGTACCCTCCTCGCGATGTCTGTGGAGGACTCCTGATGATGATGATGATGATGATAATGACGAAACACCAGCAATAACAACTAGCAGAAATCAATCCAAAGTTCCACACGACCAAGAAACATATCAATCCATTCTTCAGTCCTTTTTGACCGTCCCACAACAACAACATCATCATCAACAACAACAACAACAATCATCACCACTACCTCCCAAATCTTTGGCATCTCTTTGTGCCAGTTCGCTCGTTGTGGGACAAGAATTTGCATTAACGTGTCTCTTTTGGGCACGACATCGGATTACGATATGGGAAGAAGATTTGAACAAACAACAACAATTAAAGAGTCACCAGCAGCAGCAGCAGCAGCAGCAGCAGCAGCAGCAGGAGGAGGTCCTCTACCTTCATCAACATCAAAGCGATCTCCATCTCCTTCAAGATCAGATGGTGAAATCACAAGTCGTGGCACTCATTGCACTGGTAGTGATTGCTATATTTACCAATTCGAGTGCTTCACCACCACAACCACAACCACGCAGTGCCAAAATTCAACAACGAACATCGGATGCGATACTACTGGCGCTGTTGTTGCGATTGTTGGCGTCCGTCTTGCGAACACTCACGGCATCCTTCTCTACCGATACTGTCGAAACATTGACCATTGCAGGAATGGTCGTACACTGGTTGACGTGCGATTATTCCTACGCCAATGCCAACCACGAGACTACTTCTACAAACAGCAACAACAACAACAACAAGTCGAAAGTAGTGAACGAAGAGAGAGAGCGTGCCGACACGACGATGTATGCTGCCACTGCCACTGGTGGTACAAGCAACATAGTTGTTACCTCCTCGTCGTCTTCGCAACGACCTACCTTTCAGGGTGGAACAATATCTTTGAATGCTGCATTTTTTTCAACAACATTATTAGCGAGTCGACTGCCATCCAATGATGCTACTACCGTTTACATTTTTATTTCTTCGGCCGTTATACTTTTTGCCTTTTACCCTGCAGCAAGACATGCCATTTCACATCATCCACAAAGAGTTTGGATCCATTCCTTCGTTACCTGTATGGTCTCGTGGTCAACGTGTTGCTTGCTCTACGATAATACCGAAGTTCTGTACTATATCAGTATCCTGATAACAATTTGTGCCATAGCACCTTTGTGGAAATTTCGATTACAACAACACAAACGAAAAATTAGTGGACCGTGGGATATCGTCTCGGTCCGTGAAATGATGTTAGACTATTAATACTAGTCGCGAGCGTCAGTCAAGAAAGAAAAAACTAGTATAGTATTGTTTTCTCTAGATCAGTAGGAAAGTATTACTCACTCGTAGTTGAAAGTGCTGCATGCTTACGATGAGAGAGGGAACCACCTCTCTGCGTGGAGAGACCTGTCCTTTCAACTGCAACAGCACCTAGCTCGTAGGTTGGGTGGGATGTTGTATTCTACTGTACTAGCTACACAGTGCGTTCTGCGATGATCATGCGAATACCAACCAGGAAAAAAGAAAGTTGACTTCAGAACCTACTACTAGACCTAGTAATAGTAGACATATCTACTACTAGCTACTACTCGAAGTACCAGGTACCAGGTACAGCAACTAACTAGAGTTTACTCTAGCTAGAGTAGTAGTAGTCGTTTTATACCACTAGTCTACTACTGTAAAAAAATTACCGAGAAACAAGATGATGAAACGCACTCAAAGCTCATAACCCATCCCAAAAACGAAATCCAACCGAACGTGCACTAACACAAACACAATCTCTTGCGTTCGCGATATTATTACAAAAAGAGAAACAAGATGGCACTGTCAGCAGCGGAACGCAACAAGCGCAAACGAGAACGGAAGAAGCGTGAAAAGGATGAACGTCGAGCTGCCGAATTGAAGGAAGAAGCTGAGAAAGCTGCTGCTACAACAACAAACGAGGGAGACACCAATGTGGAAATTGAATACATCACAGAGCAGATTGCAGTAGCTCCCAAAGAACCAACTAAAGAGCAGACACCGAAAATCAACGGGGATGATAACGGTGGTATTCCAGGTCTACCAACTTCTACTAGTGAAGCGAAAGAGAAGAAGAAGAAGGGCGACGATGCCAATGAAGAAGCAGAGACGCGAGATATTGAATCTGTTTTGCGACGATTTCAAGAACGCTCCGCCGTCGTCACTGACGACGATGCCAAGGCGGAAAAAGAGGCGGCGGCCAAGGCAGCAGCAGATGATAACGATAATAATAGTGACAGCAACAGTGACGATGACAGTGATGATGATGAAGCGAATAAGTTTAGCAAGAGAAAATTGCGAGAGATGATTCGACCGTCTGTGGCAGAATTGAAACGTCGTGTGAATAGACCAGATTTAGTCGAAGCTCATGATGTGACGGCTTTTGATCCCGACTTTCTTATTGAGGTACGTACATATTTTGTGTATCTTTGTGTTTTGTAATTTATTTGTGCTTGCGTTGCGGTCAAGGTACTCGCCAGTGCACCGTTGTTTTTTGAGTTCACACTCTGTAATAACAATCTTTTATTTTCGACTGATTCAATCCTCTGCAGTTAAAAGCTGCTCCTGGAACGGTACCTGTTCCTAGACACTGGGGACGAAAGAGAAAGTATTTACAGGGAAAGAGAGGATTTGAAAAAAAGCCCTTCAAATTGCCAGATTTTATTGTAAAGACGGGAATTGCCGAAGTGCGAGATACTCTCCACGAGGAAGAAGCTGGACAATCCGCAAAGCAACGTAATAGAGGACGGGTGGCTCCCAAAATGGGGGCAATCGACATTGATTATCGGACCTTGCATGATGCCTTTTTCAAGCACCAATCCAAACCATCCAATTTGACCAGACTTGGTGATATGTACTACGAAGGAAAGGAATTGGAAACTCAAACCGATATGAAACCAGGAGGTCCATTGAGTGACGCGCTGCGAGAAGCGCTCGGCATGGCATCGGACAATGCACCGCCGCCTTGGTTGAACAGTATGCAACGATACGGACCTCCTCCTAGCTATCCAACTTTGAAAATTCCAGGATTGAATGCTCCATTGCCGTCGGCCGACTGTCAATACGGATACCACCCAGGCGGCTGGGGCAAGCCACCCGTCGACCCGTACGGTCGTCCGCTTTACGGTGGCAATCCATTTGATCCTCCTGGTAGCTCGTCGAAGGACGATTTGAATGTAAAATTAGTCACCAGTCATGGTAAGGAACTTGGTAAGACGTTCTGGGGTGCCCTGCCAGAAGCAGGTTACGAAGACGCGGAAGAATCAGAAGAGGAAGAATCCAGTAACGACGAAATGGATGAATCTAGTGAAGAAGAAGAAGAGGGCGAAGAAAAACCAGGCGGCATTGATTCAGTCTTGCCTCCTCCAAATGGTATTGCATCTTCTGTGGCTCCCGTGAATTTACGAAAACAACCAGGAGACGAAACGCCCATGGATGCTGCGCCCAAGCAGCTTTATCAAGTCCTGCCTCAAGCGCAAGCAACTGCTGATAAAGGTGCCGTGTTTACTTCCAGTACTCAGTATATAGTACCCACTGCAGGAGAAGAAGCACCAGATGGAGCCGCCAGTGTTTTGTCCAAAGCTTTGCCTCCGGAGAATTCCAAAAAGAAGAAATTGGATGACGATGACGAAGATCTCGGCAAGAGCTTTAAATTTTAACTATCCTTACAATCTACAGTAATCGAGTATAAAAGTATATCTGCAAATGAGGATTGCTTCATCGATTGAACCAGGTCGCATAACGAAAGGATGCAACGTGTGTGTCGAAGAAAGTGATAGCAACTTCGAAAGAATCCACTGGGGCGCATTGTCGTATCTATGGTTTAGCGTAATTTGTTGATTAAGAGAAGGCGAGGCCTCAACCTACTTTTTGTCTTTTCCAAAAACGTTCTTAAAGAGCCCTTTTGTAATGTCACCAAACTATTGCATCAATGCACATAAAAATATCAGCAAACGCATCCATAGAGTTGAGGAGAAGTGTGAGCAGCGAAATATATCATGGGAAAGTGAAACAGAACGTGTTCCCTGGTGAACATACCTGATAGTCTTCTTTGCCACTCAAATTAGCTAGTGTCTTTTTCGTGATGTCGCCAAACTATAGCAAGATGCCCGGAAATCAAAAAGAAATTTTATTAAAAAGAGATTTGCATGGCTGTGTCACGGAAAACAACATGTTCTGAGACCTACCTTGTAGTTTTTTGCCGCATCTTCGCCTAGTAGGTCCGTCACCCAAGCTTTTCTTCGCTCGTTTAATTCACGAGAAATATCCCCAAACTGATTAAAAATAAATAGAAAACAAAGAACGTTAGAGATGGCAAGGTGACTGATGGAGAATGAGGCTTGATTCGACCAAACCATGAAGATGTACCTTATATTCGCCGGCTCCTGTAAACTCTTCCACGCGAGCTTTGATACGCGTATCCATAGCCTTTGACAGGTCACCAAATTCGTATTGGCCTACTTCTTTACCAGCCCAAACAGCTACGGCATCTTTGATTTTTTTATCCAGTGTTTTACTGAGGTCACCAGTCTCGTACTCCTTTCCGGTCATTTCTTCTACCATGGATTTGCTCATGTTGTCTAAAACTACAATTGCATCGCCAAGCTCGTAATCTTCTTTCCCTCGAAGGTTGGCTATCTCTTGCTTTACCCTGCCATCAATTTCTTTCGAAATATCGCCGACCGAATAGTTTTCTTTTCCGATAAAGTCGGCCGTCTTGGACTTGATATCTTCCATCACGGCCATGCGAATAATCTCGGACAGCTCCATGCTGAGACCGTTCCATTCGTCGTTAGCTACTAGGTTCCCTACTGCCTGCTTCTTTTCTTCGTTAGAAAGCTTCTCAAACTCTGCCTCTACGATCGCAGTGTCGGATTCTTTTTCACTCATGTAGAGATGAGGACGATATGCAATATGGTTATGGTTGAAGAAGGCACCACCAGTCAAGGATTTTTGTTGTTGTGTGAAGCCAGGACCGGCAATGTTAGCCAAAAAGGCACTAGCAGTGCCAGCGATGGCGACCAGGAGACTGCTAGGAAATAGAAACTTCATCTTGAATTGATAGCAAGTAACAGGAAAAAGACAGTCGAGCAGAAAGTGCCGTTGTCAATCTGTTGTCGAATCAACAATCGACAGTCAACACTAAAAAGGATTTTTGGATTTTTGTTTGTTGTTTATTTTTCAGATCTCGCGGGACACGACTGTCTGACTCAGTCAAACTGGCCCGGGTGGTCTCAGACTATGATGCTATGAGAGGAAGGCCGTACTATTACCTACTACCAGGTAGTAGTAGTCTAGCACCATTGTTATTGTGGAATAGTCTATTTCTCGCCAGTAGTAGCAGACGTAGTCTAGTAGTAGTGGTACACTTCAAAGGACGACAACCAGGAACGAACACAACTGGACTAGTGCTGGGCGCACTCTCAATCGCGTATTCGGGTATTCCACTAGAAGGTAGGAGTCAGATTCATGAGAAATGTTGGAACATAATAATATAAAGAAATATAAAGTACTCTGAAATCCTGGTGTTCTGATTTTTATTTATGTCTACATAAATTTCGAAAAGTATCAGAAAGATCTTGAACAAACATGATATTTTTGCTTAAACATCATACCCATCCATCCGAACACTCATTTTAAAAATCCCAATATACAAAAGAAGGTGATGCAAATTGCAAATTATTAGCCTCATTTCATCGAACATGAACCAACCAGGCAATTTATAAATAAATAAATAAAAAGCCGGTGTGTCCGAACCAACCAGGCAATTTATAAAAGAAATAAAAAGCCATTGTCCCTCATGTATGCCCTGGTTTTTAGCCTCCCATTTTCATTTTCATTGACTGCTTAGCAACGGCCATTTGGATACCTTCAGCAGAAGGAAGGTCAGGCATTTTGAAACCCCAACCTTTTTTCTTTGTCGCTGCTTTTCCTTCTACTTTGTTCGCATTTCCGTCTTTGTTCGTTCCTACTTGTTCTTCGCCGTCTTTGACAGTTTCTCCATTTTCGTCCTTTGTGTCTCTTGCAAACCGTCCTCCAAACCATCCTTTATTATCATTATTTTTAGTAGTAGTAGTGGAAACTTCCTTTCCGTTGTTGGCCGCTGCGACCTCGGCTTGTGACTCCTTCATTTGCTTCTGGTAGTAGTACATACCACCGCCACCGGCTCCGAGAATCATGATGAAACCTAGTGCTACGACTCCCATTGCCTTTCTGTGATTATTATAGTTTGCTCTAGTGTCGATACCTTGGAACTCTCTTTTTGAAGTTTTTTTTTTTTGTGTATTCCGAGAAGATTTTGGATTTTGGTGATTGATTTTGTATTACTCTATTATTTTGGTCTGGGTCAAAAAATTCTCCACCCAGTTTGACCGGTGGTCAAAACCTGACAAAAATAACACGTCTTATTTAATTTTGTATTTTGTCAAAGTCATGGTCATGGTCATTTCCGGCTCAAAGGATCCTAAATCTTTGCTCTTTTGATAGTACCTGGTAACTGTTGGAACGGTGTGCGTCCAGCCTTGAGCCTGACTTCCCATTCTGAGAGAAAAGGAAGAAAAACAAACACATCCGATGACGACAGCAGCATTCTATTCGAAATCTCGCTCACTACCTGGTACTGCTTTCGTTCCAACGACTGCATGATGAAAACAGGTCCCATAAGGACCCAAGATAAAAACAAATCAATCCATGCCTCGTCGAACAGCCAGAAATGCGTTCATAATATTTCTTGCACAGTTTCCATTGCTTGCCCTGCCAGTTCAGTCCTTTCTCGTGAATCCATCTCCTCTTCCTATCAATGCTGCTACAGCAAGTTTTTCTTTCCTCTGGGCAAAAGTATTGACCTGTAATAATGACGATGATAGCACAACAACAGCTTTCAACGCAAAATTTTCAGATGATTTGATCGAGTCGCTCGATCTTTCTCCTTTGATGCGGATCGTTTCGTTGCATGCTGGTACTCGGAGAGGTAGGCAAGCATTTTTGGCTCTTACGGGCGATGATTACAATGAAAAATCAACCGCATCGATACTCAAAGAAAAGACAGCACAGACAATAATGTCGGCAAGAAGTCGACGAGCCATGGGAGAACAAGCCGTCTTTAAAAAAAGAAGTGATGGATTCAAAGAAACTGCCTCCAAATTTTCCATCGCCATTGCTACAAATGCAGTTGAGGCCAATCAAGAATTTCATCTTGTGGCACAAGCCATTGAACTCTTGAAACCAGAAAGTAATTTATCCTTTCCTCCCTTGTATGGAGTCTCATCATCGCCATTTGACACTGGCACTATTGCTGAAACGGACTACGACAGCTTCATGCGATTATTACCAGAGGAAGCGACATTGGAACAAATCATTCATGCTGAAAAAGTCATTGAGACGATACGAAATGTCAAAAACTGGGGAAAGCTTGATATCGTCCAACAAAAAGCTCCACAATTGGCAGAAATGGCTGACAGTATTGACTATAAGGTACTTGCACCTCTGTACGATGACATTGCCGAAACTGTTGTCATTAAACGAGTGCGAACGTTGACAGATCCAACTGGTCGATCATCCTTTCAGTTCGAACTCAATGCCAACAAATTCCACGTGATTCAAGTGTTGAGGTCTCAAGTGCAAGACATGGCAGAGAAAGTAAGGAACGATAAATTTAATGGGAGTCCGTCAATGGAATCAGAATTGTCAGTACTAGTGGACAAGTTAGAAGCAACCGAAGAAGAAATTCAATCGGCATTGTTGCAATCAATACTGGGACGCAGCAAAGAAATTGACGCAAGTTTGAACATCCTGGCTCGACTGGATGTTATATTTGCCAAGGCTGCGTTTGGTTTATCGACAGGTGGGCTCATTCCTGAAATTCGAATTGAAGGAACCGTTCTTGTCGAACAATTCGTCCATCCGATACTTTTGCTTTCAGAATCGGAAGGAAAGCCACGTGATGTTGTGGCAATCGACCTACGCCTCTCCTCGGAAGAAGAACACCGAGCTTTGATCATTTCTGGTCCAAATGGGGGAGGAAAAACAGCAGCAATGAAATCATTCGGTTTAGCCGTCATTCTCTGTAAGGTTGGACTTCCGATACCTTGTCGTCCTAAAAGTGACACTAGTAAGATGCAGACTCCGCGCATTGATTTTTTTCGCGATGTACACGTTGCTCTCGGTGATAGACAAAGTCTAGTGGATGGTGAGTCGACAATGATGGCACGTCTAAACGCCTGTGCATCCGTAATCGAAAAAGTCGGCTCAAATGCAATCGATGAAGCAGCATCGCTGGTGCTCATTGATGAAATTGGAGGGGGGACTGATCCTGACGCCGGAGGTGCCATTGCTCAGGCTATTTTGGAAAAGCTTTTGGAAACAAGGTCGTGTCATGTTGTTGCCACGACGCATGTACCTCGATTGAAGGTGCTTTCGTACAACAGCAAACAATTTGCATGTGCCACGGTTTTGCTGGAGGCAAATATAGATGATGAGAATGGAGATTTAACTAATGATTACCAGAAGCCAGCATTTGAACTCTTCTACGATTCCATCGGTGATTCATACGTACTTGGGGCAGCTTCCCGGTGCATGCCAGCACTACCTGGTGAAGTTTTATCTCGAGCTGCACAGTTGATGGCCGACTCGGCATCTGCCTCTCCTGATGGCACAAAGGATACCTTCTCCGCAGATGGCGCCTATGCGCAAGTGTTGACGGAATCCATCAAGCGGCAATCCGAAAGAGCTCAATTGGCGCGAAAGGCAGCGGAACGACACGAGCAAGACTCCCGCCTCTGTCGGGGTGCCATGCTTTCGCTTGCGGCGGCTTATGACAGGGAATTTCTCTTCCTCCAGCAAAAACTCGAGTATGTCTACAGCAAATTGAAACAGAAAGAAGCAGATAGGTTGGATGTTGTGGGAGGTACTCTCGAAGAGTTGCGCTTGGTCCGGAAGGAGGTCAAAAGTCAGTCACAGCTGCTGAAAGAGAAAGGGCTCAAGCTTGTACCGGACTGGCACGAACTCATGCCCGGTGACAGTGTCGTGATCGTTTCGGAAGACGATTTGAATGGAGTTTCGGCGACTGTGCATTCTGACACTGGTTCACTGTCACTAGGACCGGATGATGTTGCTGTTTTGCCATCGCTCGCTCCTTGGAATGATGACTCGTCTCGGACAGGGGAGGTAACGCCGCTTATCTTGAAGCGGTTCCAAGTAGCAATATGGGACTATGATAGCATCTGGGCGGACGACAATAACACGAATGGTGGAACACGCGTCACCAGTGTCAACGACTCTAAACGACGTCTGAACGATATACTGCTCAATATTAAGAAGAGTAATCCGACCAGAGTACCGACAAACGACCATGATTCTAGCAGCAGCAGCAATCAGAAATGCTTCACTTCGTCAAGAGAACGCAAGGCTTCATCAAAGCAGAGCGCCAACTCGAACAAAAAACAAAAGAGGAAAAGATGAGGGCCATTTCAGATTGACTGAAGCAGGTGTCGCGTGTTCATAGAAAATCCTAAGCCGAGCCGTGTACCTCAAGTCAGGCCAGTCGGGACCTTTCCGACTGTCGTACATGTCGTTTGGGCAAAGCAAAAACTGCGGTTTGTGGTTTGGTTTTACCTTCTTTTTTTTAAGATAATGTTGGCCATTCTTGGTCTACTTCAAGAAAAAATAAGAGAAGCATAATAAAATTAGTAGCTAGAGAACATAAAGTCGTATGACGACCTTATTCGTATCCGTCTGCGTGGAGTACTATAGGAAATATAGTACAGAAGCCCATTCCGCTGTAAGCTCCATTGGGAGCCCCACATTGAAAAATACGATATATTCATTGAATAATAATATATTCCATAATAATAATACAGCAGTTTGCAAAAAACCTGGCAACAGGAAATCTCGCACACGAGAAAAAAAAAAAAGTGTGTGTGTCTTTTTGAACAACAACAACAACCTTCACTCCTTGACAAAAGCTACTAGAACACAAGCTATAGACCACCAAATAACATCAACAGTAGCTTAAAATC
>Ga0100391_1001905_pt1 | contig 22606 bp, 15 predicted proteins | sample CryGeymeta201515_FD_81541 | JGI IMG/M metagenome (GOLD analysis project Ga0100391, IMG submission 81541) | Groundwater microbial communities from Crystal Geyser aquifers in Utah, USA - Crystal Geyser metaG 2015-15 | ecosystem: Environmental > Aquatic > Deep subsurface > Groundwater | place: USA... | reverse complement strand
TGTTGTTGTTGTTGTTGTTGTTGTTGTTGTTGTTGTTGTTGTTGTTGTTGTTGTTGTTGTTGTTGTTGTTGTTGTTGTTGTTGTTGTTGTTGTTGTTGTTGTTGTTGTTGTTGTTGTTTGAATGGGTTCAAAAATAACAGTATAGATTCCGAATCAACAAACAAAAAGATTGGGCAAATGCAACTGTAGGAAGGTTTTTGAACTAGCACGACCGCAATACTGTACTGTCGCCTTTTTTGTTATTAATTGTTTGTTTGCTTGTTGGATTCTTTGCCGTTTCGTTTCTCTCTGATAACAATACTCGAGTACTTCTTGTTGTCCTTTTATGTTTTAGTTAAATAATGAGATAAAGACAGGAACCACACGGGTCGGTTTGATTGCTATTATAATCTTGTTCAACAATACTATAGATTGTACTATGGTACAGCGTTGTAGGGGAGTAGTCTACTGTAGTAGTTAGTGCTGTGGTGTGAAAGGCGCTGAACTTGGTGTATTGAATGTTACTACTTAATAAATAATGAAGGAACGAAACGGAGTTGTTTTGACTACCAGGTACTTTGACTGGGTTTGCTCGGCAATAAATTAACCGCCGCATTCCGGATTGTGTGTCATGAATTTTCGGTTTTCTTGTGTGAATGATGATGAAAACAGATAAAAAATTAAATAACAAATGATGAACCCTTTTTCTCTAAACAAAATTGGCGGGTGAAGATGGATCATCCACACGCACGCGGGCTTGCTCTGAAATCCAACTACACTGTAATAAAGAGTGAACAAACAAAATAACAGTACTAGCCTTGACCTCTTCCCTCCCCTGCCTAGCTAGTACTAGTAGTAGTAGAGTAGACCTACTACTCTAGCAGAAAGTATTCATTTTGTATTCCGAGTATCCAGGTTATCTAGCTAGCTAGCTACTACTAGCTAGTACTCCGGAGTAGTAGCAAATGCGGAAGTGCTGTTGCGCGTAGCTAGCAAAACTGAATGATCAATGTAGGCCAGGAAGAGGCGTGGTAGTAGATTTGTGTCCTGTCACTGCACACTGTTGTAGGCACTGTCGAAAACACACGTACAGGTATAATAATATTATTATACTCTCGGCTATTTCTTTTAGCAGTAGCTCTGCATGACATGACTTCCAAGTACAAGTTGTTGTAAGTTCATCAATAGTACGTATGTGGTCGCTACTTTCTGTGATGGTTCTACTCTAGCAACCGTGCAGGGGTTTTGTGTGGAACAAGGCAAAGGATGAGATGCATTGCAGCTGCCGAAGGCATTATGCTTTTGGAAATGCTTGTTTCATGACCAAGTATGTGCCGTAGTATATACGGAGTACTCTAATGTTGTATTGATGCGAATCGAAGCAAGAATAATGTTGATCTCAAGAAGTCTCAAATAATCCAAGCTTGCCATAGCTTGAAAATTCGACCATACATACAGGAGACACATTACAACTATCTACTTGAGTAGAGTGGTCATTATCACAACCTCGAATTCGGAAACAATTATTTGGAGTTGTGAAGTTGGTTGTGAGTAGTAGAGACAAGTCTCAATCAAACCTTAACCTGCTAAATCGATGAAAATATTTAACTCTAACGCTACCGTTGAAATATATTCTGCTTTGACACGTGGAATATTGATATGGATCGGCTACCCATCACAAGTCTATTATTTGTATTAAAAAAGCACAACAACACTTCGAATCTGCAGTGTAGCAATAGCTCAACACAAAGATTAAAAGCAAAGCAATACACCAGGACGTATAAAGAGAGTCGACTGTCGGAGCAGCTATAAAAGTTTCAAGAATACTCCTCTTTGGTGTCCCCCGGATACCCCACTAAAAATATGAGATCCATACGTAGTAGCCGGTACAGATTCAGGTCCAAGCCTAGGCCATTGTCAATCTACCACCAACCAACAGCAAGGTATCATCTATTCATTCATTTTTTACTGGCTATGACAATGGTCCATTCCAGCGAGTGTCGGAGTCTCTTTGGTGGTGGTCAAATAATAGCTGCAGCGGCAATCTTTGGCAAGGCGAGTGATAGTAGTACTCCTGACGACAAGGATGCCAACAAGTCTACCCAGAAAAAAGACTTATCGATTCCACCACCACCACCTCCTCCTCCTCCACCGCCACCCGAACGTCTACCGTTACCGATGCAGTCCAAGTTGGGCTCAGCTGCCCTACCTCCACCACCGCCTCCACCGCCAATCGTCAATGCAAAGGAGGAATCCAAAGAAGCATCGTTGGCTGCTAATTCCCAAGAATCTACCTCTATCCAAGATACGGCTACTGTAGATTCAGTTCCGAACGTCGATGACCGGACTCCATCACCAGATGAACAGCAACAACATCAGCAGCAGCAGCAGCAGCATGGGGAAGGCACCACAAATGCATGGGAAACGGTTCCACTCTACGCACAGCAACAACCACAAGGATACAACCACTACGATAGCCACTACAACTTACAGCAGCAACAACAATGGCCAAGCCTGGAACAACAGCTCGACGAGAGTTTCAGTCGCGAACAGTATCTCGCAGGTCAAGTCCAAAACTTGACAGCCACCATTAGCTCCTTACAACAACAAGATGCTCGGCACGTGCGTCAAATGGACGTGCTTACCGAACGTATCATAGAGTCGGAAGCACAGATTGCTCGTGAGCACAACAAAGCCTTGGAATATGAATCCAATTGTACAGAATTGGGACGTCAAATGGCAGTCTTGCACGAAGAACTCCTGGATTGGCAGAGTCGATGCGCGGAATTTGCCGATCAACACGCAAAAAACGAAGCGAAAATGAAGGAACTGAAAAAGAACCTCAAAGAAGCGAGGGCCGAAGCGGAAAATTTGGCTATTAGCATTGAAAATGCCAGGATTCGTGATTCTATGGAAGCGCCGGGACGGAAAAAGAAAAAGTCTCGCGGTCTATTGGGATTGATTTTTAGCTGGTTGGTGTCATCATCATCGCCTTCGGATGTTGAAGTTGATCCCGACGTGGAACACCCACAAGTAAGCAACATCGTTTAACTCACGTATTTCATTCTGTTGTATATTTTTCAAAATGAGCTCTATACTCTTAAGCGGCGATTTGCTCACACATGTTTTTCGCGTTGCTCAAATCTTCTCAGGACTTGGCCAAATCCACCCTCTTGAAGGCACTTCAAATTGAACGAAACAACGTAGACGAACTAGAAGGTTTCGTGACATCCTTGCAGCAGAACAACTCGGCGATCGCAGAGATGGTCAAATCACGTGATTTGATTATTGACGAGTTAAACGAAAGAGTTGCTATCTTTGAAGAGGACAAGATGGTGTTGAAGGCTGCTCTGAAACAGCTACAGAAAGAAATGAAAGAGGAAGCACCGAAAACGCAAAACTTGATAAATGAATTGAAAACGGCTCAACAAGGTGCGATGAGGCGATGTACATGCTGGCTTTGTACCCGATTGCATTCGTATTCTTTTTGGACTCGTGTGTGCACTGAGCTCATCTTCCTTTTGCCCATTTTTTTACTTGCAGAGGTGGCTCGATTGAGTACCGAGATCGAATCAATCATTGATATGCACCAGAACGAAATTAGTTCCCTGCAGCAAAGTATTTTACAAAAGCAGAGCGCCATCAATGAATCCGAAACCAAACATAGCGAAATTGGACGATATGTTGACATGCTGGAAGAGAGACTTGCCAACTTTTCCATCACACGACGCGATTTAGAGGTGAGAGAGCGGGAATGCAAAAAAGCAGAGGCACGCGTTGGACAAATGGAGAATGAGCGCGAGAGTTTGCGCTCGAAGATCGAAGAGCTAGAAGCTGAACGAAAGGAATTTAAGAGTGTCTTTGAGGAATTAGGCCAGGAACTAGTAACTTTGCGACAAGAAAATGCACTTTTGTTGGAAGAAAAAGAGGCCTTAGAAAGAGGAGCGCAGAGGTCCCGTGAAGCTCTCGCATCTCTCGAAAATAACATGAAGCGGCTTGACCAAGAAACAAAGGAGTGGGAATCCAAAGCCAATGCACTGGAAATTGAATTGAATTCTACAAAGAGCGCAGCAGAGCAAGCGTATGGGGGAGTGCAAGAAACTAAGACTCAGAATGAAAATTTGAGGAGTCAGCTTGAAGAGCTTCGGGTCATGAACAAAGATCTTGTGGATCAAATTGAAGCAAAAGACGCGGAAGCATCTTCGGCAAAGGAACAGATCAAAGCAAAATCTTCCGAGCTTGGGGAGAAAGAAGCAGCGCTCAAGGCAAAAGTTGACGAGATGCGTGCAAATGAGGCCAAGGTGAAAGAGATCTCTGCCAAACTTGCACAGCTTGAGGCAGAGCTTGCAACACGAGCCGCGGAAGTCCCCATCTCTGACGAAAGAGCGAAGGACCAGAAACGTGGTCCTAGATTTTCAGGGAAATCTGCCAACGAGAAGACGGATATTACGGCTACCAATTCAACGCTATATAATAATTTGAATGAGACAGCGTTTCCGCCTGGATTACGACCGACACAGCCAAGAATGATTGAGCAGCCATCAAAGAAGCGAAAGGTGCCTTTACGGAGGGTCCGCAAACTCTTTTCAAAGGCCACCGGTATTCACAATGCATTTTCACGGCCATCAAGGAAGGGGACCTTGAAAGGCCCACAACCTCCTCGAGTGAACTCTTCAGACCAAATAAAGAAGTCACCGCATAAATCAGCAACCGCATACCCAGAGGAAAAGCAAAAGGTGCCACTACGGCGGGTCCGGAAAGTTTTTGCTAAGCTCACTGGTATTCACAGGGCTTTTTCAAGACCATCCAGGAAGGAGACCTTGAAAGGCCCGCCTCCCCCGCGAGCCGATGAGTCAAAACAGAAAGTACCATTAAAAAACGCAAGTAAGGCTCCAGAACAACTGCCCAGACGATCTGGCACTGCTGCTGCACCTTTTCAGCGCCAGGAAAATCCCAATCAGAAACCGCCTCCAAATGAAGGACCGAAGACTTCCGAACAACCATTACGAAGGCCTCCGCCATTTCAACATCTTTCGGGGGGCTCTCCAGGAAATTCGATGGAGGCAAATGCACCACCTACTAAAAAGTAGTCTAGCTTCTACCACTCTGCTAGATTCAACTCGCTCTGCTCTAGCTACTAGAAGAGCTAGTAGTAGCTACTCTACTAGTAGAGTAGCAGCACAAAGATACTAGTCTGCTGCAAGTTGGGTGCCTGGGTGGTTGAGACATTTAGATCTAGTACGTGGCGATAGCCACCGTATCGTTGTATCTTTCTTCAAAATTTTAATGCTTGCCACAACTCATTGGCTACTCTCTATTTTTTTTTTTCTGTATTCAGAAGTCTACAAGCTAGAGTAGTAGCTCTAAGTCTAGCTAGTCTACTAGTAGTAGTCTAGTGGTAGATTAGTAATGGTAGAGTTGATGATGTCCGACAAACATAATACAGCTCTCAGAACTCTTGACAACCTAGAACTTTCTTAACTCCAACAAGTTCAAGTGTTTCACATTCAATTATTCAAAATATGCCTCGCAACGCCATCATCATTATCTCTTTGCTAGCATGCTGTTCTTGCGATGCTTTCCTTGTTCCCGCCCCAAGTTCACCAGTACTAACAGCCCTCGCGGCACAAATTTCTAAAGAGGATGCTGTTTCATCTAGGAGGGAGGCTCTCAGCTCGGTACTTTTGGGAGCATTAGCGCTTTCTCCTATGGCAGCCAGTGCTCTCGACATGGAAGCCTTTGCTAATAGCCAGGTGCGTCTAATTGTCTGATTAGTTGGCTTTTGCATTTTTTTGGTCTGGCGTTTCTGAAAAACAGTTTAACAGCCGCTAATAACCCCGTTGTCACTTTCAATCTAAAATAATGCAGATTGAAGCAGACGTAAAGAAATGCGACCCCAAAACTGACCGTAAATGCATTCCAAAACTTGATGCAGATGAAGCTCTGTGCAATTACGGCCAATCTGGAGAGGCTCGTGGTGAAGCTTGTAAACGAGTCAAAGCAAAGAGAGGTAAGCTCCCAACTTCTCAACCACAGGGAAAGAGTCTAGGAGGAGCTTACGCTATGTAAATGGAAGGAAACCCCTCGAGAAAATACTTTTCAAATGCATGATGCAAAATGCAAACAAATTACAACTTACCATTCTTTCAAACCCGAGCAGCGAAAGCCATCACATGAACGAGGCAACTACTTTGAAATAAGCAGCAAAAATTTATTAAAGGAAATGCATGTATTCATTTATTTTATGAAAACTGGTGTCGGTGTGATGAAATAGACCTAGTAAACAATCGTTTGTTTTACAGTGCCCGTTCCGCCCGTCCATCATTTTATTACTATTATATTATTCGCCAAAAAGTTCGGCTGCCAACACAGTTCTTCCTCGTTTCACAAGGATGGCCCTCGCCAAATTTTCAATCAGATCCTGATTGATGGGTGGAGGAGGCTTGTTCCACGAAAAGTCAGCGCCGCAACTTTGCATCTTTTCTTCATCCTCAAGCATGTGTGCACTTACACCAATGAAAAGTGATTTCGACGTAGCTGCATTCTTGGAAAGGATGTTGACGAGCGCGGCACCCGAAGATCTTGTGGCTGATAGTCCATTCATGGTCTCTGGCTCGACGATCGAGTCACAAGACGATGTAGAACTGGAACTACCATGTCGGCGAAACAACTGCAGCCGTTCTTCGACAATAATGACATCGAATCGACATCCTTGCTCGAGGAGTCGAAAGACTTCCTTACTGGAAGTGACAGTCGTTACACGAGCCGTGCAAGGAAGGGCTATTTCGAGCGACTTCTTGAAGAGCTTGAGGCTCAAAACGTGAGGATCCACAACAAGAACAGAATGGAGTTCCTTCTCGATTACCTTTTTACGGAGAAAGGCATCACCGACATTTTCCCCGTCTAACGTGAGTGCGGCATGAGAATACACCGGACCATTCCAAGGCGGAAGGGCGCGTTGGACAATTCGGCCTGTTCCCGTCGCCAGCATCTCGGTAGGACTTTGGTACCGAATGATTCTTTCCATCGCAAGGCGCTTGAAAAATTCCATATCCTCATTGGTGAACCAGGTACAGGAAAGTTCAACCGGATGTCGATGAAATTCACGTACCCACACACGGGGATTAAACTTGACCTTGTGCTCTTGGCAGGCTAGGTCTTGGCAGTTCTTGAGGTCTGCTTTCGTATTCTTGGTTGGATATCCATCGACTGTTTCCTCTTCTATTGGCTCCATGGACAGAGGTGAGATAGTTGACTCTGCAGGATTCAATGCCAGACTAGCATTTGCAGTATCCGTCGTGACATGATCACACGAAGTATGAGATGTGTCATCGTCAACATCATCATCGTCATCATCACTAGAGTCCTTAATGTCTACCAGAGAGGGAACACTTCTCACACTCACTTCCGCCTTCTGTAGTTCTGTAGCCGAAGATTCCGGTGCATACTTAGACTTTCGTAAGATGGACTTGAGAGGAGGGCTAGTAGTAGTGGCGGATGATGACGATGATGATGCACTCGTGGTAGTAGTGCCAATGGAGGGCGTTTGAGGACATTGTTCCGAAAGGGGAAGTTTCTCCCTCAGAGCGTCGAATTGAGACTTGGAAACTCTGGGGGTATACGGGAGAAATGGGATTGGCACAATCCGACGGTAGCCCTTAGGTGTAGTGGACGGCGAAGGAGATGGAGCCTGCTTCTGTTGTGATGATTCGCTCATAGACGAAGAAGTAGGCATCAGCGCAGCTGAGGCGGGCGCTCGCGACTCGAAGTGCTCGAATTGCAGTACATTCTTTGCTGTGGGGGTAGGCGTACCCCGCGCTAGTCGTGCTTTGTTGTCATCGTCATTCAACTTGCTGCGGCACTGACACTTTGCTGGCGATGTACGACACGTGTTGGTACAGTGTGTAGATACCCTTCCTGCGGATTCGATAGTCGATGCGCCATAAGGACTCAAGGGCAAATTCGGCAAGACTGAATTTCTTTTGCTGTTGTTCCTCATTGTCGGTTTTTTTAGAAGGAGTTGCGAGGGGAGTGGCCTCGGCCTGTCTGAGAGTTGCTCTGACTGTGATTTGTAATGCAGGGGTACTGGCTTGGAAACCACAGGAGGAGTCGATTTTGTTCCGACACAAATATCATCAACTGGCCTGCGCTCATTGACGTTGATTCTGTCATGAGCAACCCTAATTTGGTTGCTATTACTGCCATTGCAGCTGTCGGGCGCAAAAAAGCTGAGCAAATGATTGCGATATGTGTGTGTCACGCCATCTTCTTTGGGTCTTGGCCGGCGTTGCGACACCGGCGTTGGTGATGGCAACTTGCGTCTCTGGTAAGATGATGGTTTCTGCTGCTTTGCTTCCTCGGGCTTGCTGTCTGAGCCTCCTTGTCTCTTGTCATGATATGCGGGAAAGATAACACGGCGAGGAACTACATGAGCTGGTACCATTCTCGGCCACGGAGGACAATGATCGCTGCCGCTGCTGCTTCTCTTCTTGCTGTGCGACTCCTCTCCCTTGTAACTGCTGGTTTCTGGTGGGATGCTTTTCTCTGGGATTGGTTGCATTCCATTCGGAGGGGTTGTGATAACGATAAGACCATGGGCCTCAGGGTTAAAGGACATCATCATGAATAGCAACAATAGATAACAAGCAACAATTTGGTTAAACTTGGTATGTCTCACCTTGGATCGAAGCAAGTTGTTTGCTCCCGCCGTTTAAGCGAAAGTGTTGGTTCGGGTTCAAAACACTGGAAGTATCGGCAGACTCGGGCTTCTTTTCCTGTCGCTTCTTTTCGACTGAAAGAGTCATTGTTTGAAGGTAGCGTTCGCATATGGACAGTGACGGACCACCTCCAGCAGCAATAATAAAAGCGGCAAACATAATTGGAATGCTATCATTACAACACGACATTGCGTTGTCGCCGCCGCCAACAGACTCCATGGCCAAGCTCATCCTTTCAAATTACAGTAACAAAGAATGAGAAATGAGATCATTGTGATGTTTGACACTTGTTGACACTACTAGTACCAGACTAATAACGGTCTACCAGTACTAGTAGTTAACTACTAGCTACTCCTATGGTACTACTACTAGTAGTATTACTGCATATTTCAGTATTTATTTTTGACGCATGGCAATCAACCTTGTCTGTCTTGTTCTCTACTACTCGAATGCTGTAGTTGGAAATGTTGTTAAGTGCCTTTAAGCCAATGATTTCCATCTGCTGTTGAAGCTTTGATAGAGCTCCAATAATAGAGTAGTTGTCTGTTATGGATGTACTATCAAAATGAAATAAGGATGATTTTGGATACGATTTTCACGAGAATCAAGCCACCCGAAAGGCCAATTGCTTCCTTATGTGGAATGTGTACTACTAGTAGTTCAGCACTGCTAGCTAGCTACTACGAGTAGTAGTCTAGTTCTCCTCCACTTTGCCTCTACTACTACCAGTAGTACTGGTAGTAGACTACTACTACTAGTAGTACCAGTAGTAGTTTCTTGAAGCAACGATTCCAGTTGCAGAAATGTCGTTTCCAACGAAAAGCAAGCTCGTACGAGCAGGCACTGTGAACATTTTTGGCTGCAAGAGCAGTCAAGTTTATTGAATGAGAGACTCTCCAACGCACCACCTGCATGTGCGGTTGCAGCCATTTCAATCAGTTTTGGTGAAGCTCTTTTGCAACAATAATTATGGTGATAAGCTAGTGCTTGCTCAGATTTTTTTCGGTGATGCTTGCCAGCACAGAGAAAACACAATAGGTACTAGTAAGTAGTACCAGGTACTAGTAGGGTCTAGCTACTAGTACCAGCAGCTAGGGTTTACTACTACTGGGGTACTACTAGCACTACGTAGTACCCGGTACCAGGTATGGTAATAAGAAAAATTGATTGAGTTTGTTTCTACTTGTAGTACCAGGTACCAGGGTAGACCATTAGTACTACTACTGGTGGTACCTGGTATGGTAGTAGACTACTACTCTACTACTTATTACAACTTGAACTAAAAGTACCACTACCAGGTACGATGGTGGTGGTGGCATACTCCGAGTACTAAAGTACCAGGTAGAGTAGTTTAGTACTATTGCTTAGTGGTAGTAGTAGTACTAGCTACTAGTACTAGACTACCACTCCTACTATTGGTAATACTACTACTAGTAGTAGCCTAGTTGTAGTCTAGTACTACTAGTGGTGGTACTCTACATGCATACTACAGTATCTCCTGTCAGCTTGATAGTGATCATTACTGTACCAGCCAGGTATTCTTCTTCTTCTTACGTACTACTACTACGATCAGATCTGCTGCACTCCAGGAGTACTATTAGCTAAGGTTTCATAATACTGTACGTACGGTAGTTAATTCATCACTCTCGCTAGTACTGTAGTACTGTACTGTTGTGTTTTGGCATGAAAATGTCTTAACTTCAGTAGTTTTGAACGGGATTTTAGTACGGAATTTTGAAGGAATTGTTTTGCGGTCCCCGTTTGTGGCGGTAACGCTCGTCATACCGTACTAGTCTACTACCAGGTAGTAAATAAAACAGTTCGGCGCGAGTTGGCAAAAATATTGCTGTATTACTACTAGTTCTACTGGTATTGTAACATTATTATTATTATTATTTATTTGCTGCTTAAACCGAACAAACCTCAATAATACCACTCGCTTCTGTTGGATCGCACACACACATAAAGAGACAACAAAGTGATGAACTCTTTCGACACTGGTGGCCCCAACATTTCCTCTATTTACTCTAATGCAGATGCAGTCTTCGGCGGCATCACCATGAACGGCGATGAGTACGAAAATGCTCGATGCATTAAGTGTAGTTACAGCGGATGCGATGTTCGAGTTTCCGGCTGCGACTGCACATTTCACACGGTATGTATTCTGGATTTAATTTGTTTGTTGTATCTTGTTGCCTCCTGTTGGCGCTTCCACGTTCTGGTTGGAGACAAATGGCAATAACGCTGGTAAGAGACCATGATCATTCCCAACTTCTGTTTCCATTTTCAGCCACGTATGGTACAGAGTACTACTACGTCGTAGAATTGGAATTTCTCGACGTTCTGTCTGTCACCCGTCAACCAGATCCTACAAAATTATTATATCACTGTATTTTTTTTAGTTTCTTTTACCACTGCAGAACTCGTTCCTTGTAAATACAAGCACAGGCCACTAAATGCATGTATCTAACCTCTTTTATTCTATTGTCTATTACTCTCACAGAGATGTCTCACAGTGAGTTGCAACGCCCCCATGACTAGCTGTCCACATTGCCACAAGGCTACCTCTGGGTTGTTCCTTTTTCCTACGAGCTTTCGCGAAATTGACGAGGCCAAAAAGGCAGCGAATTCCTTGCAGAAAAAAGGTGGTCGGGCTCGCAAGCGCAAATCGGATGCATCTCAGGGAGTTGATGACAACAACACGTACGTGTCTGAGCGACGTACCGGTCGCTGGACGGTTGAGGAAATGACGTACTGCGACAAACTTATCGAAAAGTTTGAGTCTGGAAACCTTCCCATTGCCGATGGCATTAAACTCAACGAATTTTTGGGAAATATGCTCAAGTCGAAGCAATCTCGTCTCACGAAAAAGATGAAATACGCCAAGCTCAGTACCAAGACATTCCGGCGTATTGCTGGATACTTGCAGGATGTCGATGAGGCTCGTGAGTTTTCCAGCTTGGAGGAGTCTTTCTTCAACTCTATTCAAGACCTGCAGGAACGTGCCGAAATCAAGTTTCACATGCAGCGGGAATGGAGAGAGCAGTTCAATCAGGTTTGTGTTTCGATTGGACAACCTCTCGATGCCGATGCGTGGCTCAGCAGTGTCGAGGAAATGGACCGTCGTGCTTTGGAAGCTAAGAATGCGGCCCGCATGACCAAGCGTAAGCTCATGATGGGATTTGCCCTCCGCACGGATAGCCGCAACACCGACCGCGGAATCTACATTGAAAAGACTGTGGACGAGCAGATTGCCGCCGAGCATGCCTCCGCGTCCAATTACGATGAGCAAAAGGATGCGGATACGATTACGAATTTTTTGGCTGAGCTCAAGTCGGACAATTTGGCCATGGATATGAATGGCAAGTCCAGCCTTTTACACTCGGCTCCGTTCCTTGCAAAAGTCATTGCTTACCTCGAGAGGCACAATATGCCTTTTGAGCACGTCGACCTCTGGGTCCCTTCCTTTGTCCCGACTACTGACCAGGAGATGTCAGGCGAAACTTGCCGATTGTGCTTTGCTGGAAGTGCCACTGGAAAAAATCAGGTGGATGCGGACGGAAAGACGGTTCGCAAATTGTCTGCGGATGATGAATTCAGCCTTTTTGCCTTTGGCGACTACAGTCAAAAATTTTCCTTTGACGTTGGCTGTGGTTTGCCCGGGCGTGTCTACGAAAGTGGACGTCCTACATGGGAGCAAAATGTCCATAATGCCCCCCAAAACCATTTTGAACGATGCGGTGGAGCCCTTCAGTGGGGAATCAAGACGGTTCTTGGAATTCCCATCGCCAGTCCCAATGTGGGGCGTATCGTCGTCACGCTTTACTCGTGCATCGACCGTACGAAGGACCAGGAGCTCGTAGTTCGTCTTATGGACGAATTCACTAGGGTAAGCAGTTTGGCTGTTCTGTTTCTTCCATCGCTTGATATCCCTCACAATCTCCCGTACTGGTGCTTTTTCTTTTGCTTGAAGCTTTTACCTTCGCCCAAGTGGAAGCTCGTGGTTGACATTGGTGAGCCCGAAGAACCTCCCTCGCTTTCTGCCGCCGCTGCAACAACTGTAGCTGATACAAATACTAACGCCACATCTTTTGATGTTGACGTTGATGCTTTCTCCGCTGCGCCTGTTTCGACTGGCGGAAAAGATCCCCGGATCGATGATGTTGTCTCTCTTCTTGGAGAGTACATGCCATCGGATCCAGGTTGTGCCATGGCTCCCTACCTCTCTGGCTTCATGTCGTTGCGCTTGTTGCTTTTAAGGCCCTCTAGGTCGGCGGACGAAGAAGAGTTAGCAAGCACAATGCTTAACTCATACTCTTCTTACTTTGCTGGCGGTCGTTCTCGCAACGATATTGCTATTATGCTCGCCAGGGACTTCATGTTTCTCAGCCAACAACAGGCCGCAACGTCTCAGCAGCAAGAATCTTCCAAGACCCACCAGAGCTCTTTTTTAGGTCTAGGGCAGAGCCAAACTAGTAGTGCTCCGGCTCCATCAAGTGTGTCGGTGTTTGGCCTGCCCCTGATGAGCAGCTATGACCCTGCAGCACTAGCCACAACTCCAATGCCAAAGTCTGCAGATTCGATATCAATTGTCTCGAACTAGGCAGCTGTGAGTGAATCCCAGGCAGGTCGGCAGGTTCAAGTCCGATTTTGTTACAACCAAGTTGAAATTTTCTCGATTATTAGGTCTGAGCGTTTTTTTTTTTGCACACGCACACAGATATCATTTTTCCGTAACTCGGTAATCTCTCGCACCAGCACAACACACGATTCATGTTGTGTTGATTTTTTGAAATGAGACGATACCTTACTACATATTTTTTAATTTTAATATTAACAGTTTTCTTTTACCATTTATTTCTGTTTTTTGGCTTCTTTTGGGAGATCGGCTAGCATATGCTAATTACGCGGTTTGACTATCCAAGTCGACATCAAATTTCCCAAGTCAACATCAAATTTCTTACTCTCTCTTGGGCAGAAGAGAGTCTGTCCACTGCCAGGCGCGAGTTTCCTTACTTTCTTCTGTGGTGATGGGTACACTACTACCTTGAACATCGCTAGATATTGCTTCAGTCGTTGTTAAATAATGTTTGCTCATGCGCTGGACCTACTACAGCGTATAAAAGTGATGAAAGATTTCAAGCGAACAAAATTGATATTTTTCATACAAGCTAGGCACTTGGCTGACCGGGCAACTGTTGCGAAAAATCAAAGCTCTGACTCGACTGTTGCGGAGCCAGGGGATGATTTTGCTGATGCTGCTGGGTTTGTGTTGCCAGTGGTGCTGGGGCCGACGAAAACACTTGCTGAAAGGACTGCTGATGAATATTACTTTCATGGCTGGCTTGCGCAAAAGGCGATGTGCCCACATCCTGCAAGCCAGTCAAAGCTTCAGAGAAGGAATGTTGTTGATTATGATGTTGCTGCATTTGACGCTGTATCTGCTGTGGCTGATTCTGCGACAATAGCATGTAATCTCGGGCAGCCATCCAAGCGACATCGTGAGGTGACTTTCCTGATCGGCAATACGATGAATAACTCTCGATTAGAATCTGCGCAAGCTCGTCTTCTCGTTGTGTCTTTTTCAATTTTTCGAGCAACAGACGGAGAGAAGTAAAACCTGGCAAGTACACTGCAAACGGCGACGACTTGTCAGCGGGTGTATAGGTACGCATCAACAAGTGTAGGTCGTTAACTCGTGAATCCATTTTGCCGCCTATGTTTGCAGCTTGTTCTATCTCTGATTTCGAAGGAGATCCAATGTCGACAACTAACTTCCACTTTGGAGTGGGGACGAGCTGTAGATATCGTGAAGTAATAGTTGAGAACCAAGATCAGTCATTGAGCTTTTGTGGAGACAACGAAGTAGCGCGACAATTTACGTACCTTTGAGATTTCGTCTGCCACTCGGTTTACGACATCTTGGTCACGCGGTCGATCGTGTCTACTGTACAAAACTACTACCACACGACCCACGTTCGGGCTCGGAATGGGAATGCCCAGCACTGTTTGGATCTGCCACTGTAATGCCCCTCCACAACGTTCAAAGAGTGTACTGGGTGCTTTCTGGATCCCCTGCTCCCAAGACGCAACTCCAGAGCTGTACACACGGCCAGGCAATCCGCATCCCAGATCGAACGAAAACTTCTGGGAATATTCTCCGAAGGAGATCAAATCAAAATACTCTTCAGAAGTCACGGGGATCGCTGGACCACCATTAGGAGGTACCACGACTTCAGTTGTAGCTGACCCGGCGTAACACAATCGACACGTGTGCTCTCCCATGCTAGTACCAGGATCATCTTGATCTCCAGGTTGCTGCGGGACGAATGATGGTACCCAGGCGTCCACATGTTCAAATGGAATACTGCATTGCTGCAAAACCTCCGCAACCCGTTTCACAAAAGGAGATGACGAGAACGATCTCGCTCGAGCATTGTCTTGCGCTTTAGAGTCGACCGTGTCCGCCGCCAAGGCAAAATCACCTTCTGTACCAATGCCAGCTGACGAATCTGCCATGATGTGAGGCTCAATAAAAACACCCTTGTCGGAGTTGCCTGTGTCTTGACTCCAAGCATGCCCCATCATGACCTTTCGACGTGCCATTCTAGCGGCATCCTTTGCTTCGGATGCTCTGCGATCCAACTCTTCTACGCTGCTGAGCCAAGCGTTCGCATCTAACGTTTGGCCAATAGAAACACAGTAGTTACTGTATAACTCTCGCCACTCTTTTTGCATGTGAAATTTAATTTCTGCCTTTTCCAACGAGCATGGGATGGAATCAAAAAAGGCAGATTCCGCTTCGGAAAGAGTTCGTGCTTCGGCATCATCCTGGATGAATCCCAGTGTTTTTTTGTAGCACCTTGCGGACAAGCGAGCGTTTTTCATTTTCTTTGTCAATCTCGATTGTTTGGATTTTAACATGTTGGAAAGAAAGTCGTTAAGTTTGATTCCGTCTACGATCGGCAAGAGACCACGTTCAAATTTTTCAATCAACTCATCACAGTAGGCTGTCTCTTCCGTAGTCCACCGTCCCGTTCGAAGATCCGACGTCTCACCTCCACTTTTTTCTTCCGCAGGTGGTAGCGATCCGCTGGAGGTACCGTGATTGACGGTTGTAGTTGCGGGATTCAAGCGAGCAATGGTAGCATTTTTGCGCTTCTTTCCTCGTTTCCCACTGGGAGCTAATTTGGCGGCCACCTCTTTGGCCTCGTCAATTTCACAAAATGACATTGGCATCAACCAAATGGTACGAAAGGGAGCTTGACAGACGGGACATGCTGATATTTGGTGCTGGTCCGATATTGTTAAACAACGCTGTTTTGTGTGTTTGTGTTTTTTTTTGTACAGTAGAATTACAGGAAGAAGTGGCAGGTGTGTCGTGTGAATATGTGGTGCGTGTGAATACTAGAGTGTTCGCACGAGAAACAAGTGCAAAGCAGCGACAAAAAACGTTCTTCGGGCTTACCGTGTGAAAGCAGCAGCCACAGTCTAATACTTTCAGGTCGCATCCACCGACTTTGCATCGTTTGCAACAGCAACAATCTAGTCCCTTGGGCGCTTGGCTGCAAGACAGAGGAGGACCATTCTTCATCGGTTCTGTATAGTACGAACTTTCCATGGTCATCATTCCATTGGCAGTGGCAACATTGAGATAGTTCATCTGTTCGTGTGGGCAGCTTCTATTATTATTATTATTATTATTATTATTAAGTTGCAGACAAAGGACGACCAAAACGACGTCGACAGACAGGGTACTACTATTCGCAGATTGAACTGAACGGGGAAAATATTATTTTTATTAACATGAAAAAATTAGTAGAATCGGGGCTTGCGAAGGCTCCTCTATTTTTCGTCCCTTTGTGGCCTCAGTCTCGTCCAGCACTTCATGACCGACCCGTCAGATTTATTATTAAATCAATGCCGGTAGGACAATGAGTCAAATCGCACGGACAACAGGCGCGCGGGGTAGTACGGTATGCGATAAGAAAGCGTGGCACTCTGGTAAATAACAGTGAAACACCTACCAGTATATACCAATAGTAGTAGTACAGGATTGTTTGTTACTACAACAGCATAGTACCAGTAGTAAGCAAGTACTCGAGCAGTACTTCTTGAAGAAGAGGAGGACCAGCTAGTACTAGTCTAGTAGTAGTAGTCTAGTACTACCAGGTACTACAGTAGTAGAGGAGGAGCGAGTCTCAACTAGTACTGTAGCTACTAGTAGTAGTACACACTATCTCTACTAGAGCCACAACACCCCGAGGATCGCAATCCGCGAGTGACAGATGACAGTACTACTACTACTAGCTAGCTAGTAGTAGCTACTACTAGCACCACCAGCCAGGGTAGCTACTACTGTACCAGGTACTACTACTGTAGATACTACTACTAGCTACTACTAGCTAGTAGACTACTAGCTGCCCTGGTACTGGTACTGTACCTGGTAGTAGAGGACACTACTAGTAGTCTATTTACCAGTAGACTAGCTAAATAGACTGATAACTTTATTTTTTACCACAACTTCAGAGACACACTGAAAAGAAGCACGGCACAAGTGTTTAGCTTTCTCTCTTCCACAGCACCCTCTTTATCCTGTACAGTACTCAAGTAGCTACCGTTTAATAAAAGTAATAAACATGATGAACGATTATTATCAAAATTCTGCAGATGCCTACGATTTTGGTGCTGGTGGGGCTGGTGCCGGTGGTGGTGGTGGTAGTGGTGGTGGTGGTGCTGGTGATCCTCTCGACGGTGGAGCACTGGCGGATGACCCACATGACTCCTATCAGGACGGAGACGAAGTTGACATTCGTGGACGTCCCTTTCATTCTCAAGAAGTAGATTTTGACGATCCCAAAATAGCTTCACTACCAAAAATATTGTTAATGGGACCCAGACGAGGTGGAAAGACAAGTATTCAGGTACGTTTCAAAACGTGTGTTGTGGGCCGGGCTGTAGACTATAGGGTATGGTTATTATCGGTGAAAATTGGCTGGGCTGGGATTTTTTTTTTTTTTTTAACATTCCACTCTGCTGCTGAAAATTGCCTCCAGTATGTGTCTTTACTTTGCCGAATCCTTCCTTCAAATACTACAACTCACTAACAGCTATCCAATTTTATCAACAACAATATCAACAACAACAACATTAACATATGCAGAGAGTGGTTTTTCAAAAAATGTCACCCCATGAAACACTGTTTCGTCTAGAAGCAACGCAGAATCTGGAGCGATCCGTAGTGGATCATACTTCACTATGTCGATTTACCATTTGGGATTTCCCGGGAGATTACTATGCACTTCCCGATACAGAGGACGAACAACAAACTGCCGGGATGGAAGTTGCTGCTGCCGATAAAACCAGTTCTGCTGCTGCCGCCGCCGCCAGCAGCAACAACAAACAAAATATTTTTGGTGGCAGTACATCGCTGCTCTTTGTAGTCGATGCTCAAGACGAGCCGTACGATCATGTACTGCAGTCCTTTACCAGTGCTGTTACCCGAGCACTGGCAGTCAACCCTAGCATTTGCGTCGAAGTCTTTATTAACAAGGTCGACGGAGAGCTGTTCTTGAGCGATGAATCCAAGTATGACTGCCGGCGAGATATTATGACACAAGTAACGGACGAATTAACAGATGCCGGTGTCAGCCCCGATAATCTTCATATTCGCTATCACTTGACCAGCATATACGATCATTCCATTTACGAAGCTCTCAGTAGGGTTGTCCAGAGACTCATCCCTCAACTGCCAACACTGGAGAACTTGTTGAATGTTCTGGTCAGTACCTGTTCAATGGAAAAAGCTTACCTATTCGATGTGGTTAGTAAGCTATATATCAGTACCGATTCGGGACCGGTGGACATGCAGAGTGTGGAGCTGTGCTCCGACATGATTGACGTTGTACTGGATGTGAGTGGAATCTACGGTCTGGGACCGGAAAATGCGCCCACTGGACTACTCAGATCCGACGAGAACAACAACCCGCAGCTTCTAGAAAACGGAGATGCAAATGGTGCTTTGGTCAGCGATGGAGTGGATCCATTGTTGCCGGGCACGTTGTTTAGTCAAGTCAATTCTGAAGACCTCGAAGGAGGCATCATACATCCTGATTCAGCGTATGACAATGAAAGCGCAAGTGTCATTCGATTGAGCAATGGAATGGTGAGTTTTATGCATTCGTTTTTCCCCTTCGTCCGTTTGTTGCGATGATGGGTAAATTAAATCTACTTTTTGCCCTTGATTTGTTTGTTCTCGCAGGTTCTGTATCTGAAAGAGGTTGACACAATGTTAGCACTTGTGTGCATCACTAGATCAGAAAACTTTCGAAAGAAGAGCATGATCAATTATAATATTGGATGTCTCAAAAAGGCTCTTAGAGCCTTGGTCAAACCAACAGAAACGACATGAGTGGCGTCACTGCCGTGAGGATGATCTTTTAGTCGTACTTCGTAGAATTTAAGCTAAAGTAATATATCCATACATGTAGATCACGGTGGTTCGACGGCTCCATCACGAGTTTACAGAAGAAGTAGGCGAATCGTCTCGTCAGTTCACCAATAGCAGTTCTACTAAAAGCCCGAGAGCGCTACAAACAGCATACCAGTTCTTCCCTTGACTCCCATTGTGTCGCGTCTTCTAAAAATCATTGATAGCTTGCAAATCATTGCTTGCTCGCAACTGAAGTAAATTTATGTCGAAGATTCCAGTAGTCAGTCTGTAAGGATGATTCTGTCAATGCTAACTGCTTGACTTGGCTTTCAATCTTCTGCATCTTGTTTTTTACCTCGGGGTTGAGAGCGCACCCGCCTTTTACTTGTTCTCCGTAGCCGCCGCTCTCGACAAAGGAACTGATTTCATCAGGTACTTTCAGATCAGGCCACTGTACCGTGGATATGGGGACCTTATTTTTCTTCAATAGGCTTGAAATGTCGTTCATGTACTTGGGCTCGTCGTACCAAATGCAGTTTCCTGTGGCAAAGTAAAGAGTGAGGTACATTCCCTCTCGAGTGTACAAACGTACAGCACACACTTCTCACTAAAAAGGTGTCGTACCTCCCTTATCAAAGTCTCGCGTGTCAGCACACGGAGGCTTTGTTCCCTTTCGGCAGAACCAAACTTTTTCTCGCACCGTCGATACGAGACTGACAGCGAGTCCCATCCGATCCGCTCTCCCTACGCGCCCCACTCGATGAACATACGTTTCTGGTTTGTCAGGAATAGTGCAGTTGATGACAAATGGCAGCGAGACTATATCAATGCCTCTTGCGGCCACATCTTTGGAGAAAGCACGGTATAAAGTGTAGATGAGCGAGTAGTTGCTTTGGCGCTTGTCAATGAATCCAGCACCACTTTTTCCATAACTAGACTTACCTGTTGCAATCAAGATACGAACTTCACCATCTTTAAACGCCTCTAAACTTGCTCGTCTTTCTTCCATAGTTCGCATTCCGGCAAGAACTCGACAGCTGTATTTGTCAGACACACCCATGCCTCCAGCTCCACCAGCTTTTTTCAAAAACTTTTCCATCAAATCACAGTCTAAATTTGTTCTGCAAAAGATGAGGACTTGGTCCATGTGGAATTTGTCCATCACATCTAGAACCACTCTCGGTTTGAATTGTTTGACACATTCACTATTTTTGGAAGCTTTATCTTTTATTTCGTCGAGATCAATCTTAGCGCTCAACTTTCCGTTTCGGTGTACAGCATCTGTCTCAATCAAATGCTCGCCTTTCAGCAAATGCTGCGACCCACTCGGAGAAACGTTTACAACACAATGGTGAACTGTGTCTGGCAAAATGCTATCATTCTTTCCTCGAAGATCTATCCACGTTGGCTTGCTACAGAGTGCAGCAGCCAGATCCCGAACTTCCTTGCTGTGAAGCGTTGCAGAGAAAAAGCAGGTCTGGAGCCTTTCGAATCTTGATTGGTGTTCGACAGTGGAGGCCACAATGCGCCCAAAGATGAATTGAATGTGTTTCACAGAATCCGTGGATATTAACTCATCCGCTTCATCGAGGACAAAGAAGCGACAGCGAGACGCACCTATGGTTCCCTTCTTCATGTACGAGGCGATAATTGGAGGCGTTCCCACCAGTACGTCCACCCTATTTTGATCCAACATTTTGATTGTCTGTGTAGGCTTGATACCTCCTACCAATAGTGCGGCTTCGACGGGTGTCTCCTGCAACCGTTTCCCAAGGTCGCAAAAGGCTCGATAACTCTGCTCTGCCAAATCCCTGGTCGGCTCAATCACGATTGCCAGGGGACCTTTCCGCTTGCTATTTTTCTGTTGCGCAAGCTGCACCACCAGCGCATCGCACGGGTTGATTACAGCAGCACTTTCCATCTCATCGCTAACAACCGCTGCGAACGCGCTAAATCCATCTGATACGGCCTCGAGTGGCTTCTTTGGCTTGTTACCAAAGTTCACTTCGCACTCTGCATTCTTTATGCAAATAGATGGATAAAGAACGAGTGTATTGTTTTTTCTCGGTACTTCAAATGCATCACCTAGCATCTTGCCATTTTTACTGAAAGAAATTATTGCTGCTACTTTGTCGTTGCTACCATCAGTCAAGGGAAGGATCTTGAGATGACAACCAATAACATCGTCCTTTGAGAACTGTGCCTTGTTGTCGTTGTTGGGAAATGGCTCATATTTGCCGTTATTTGATTTTATTCCAGTTCCACCGTATCCGTACCCACGTGCGTCTGTTCCTAACTGCAACGATGCGTCGTCGGACGACCATCCTACCCGCACAAGGCCCTCATTATCCAAAACCGTGCATTCGAACGAGTATCCTTGTTCTTCCTTCGTGGACGTCGAAGGAGCGATACGAACTCCTGTAGAACATCGACAACCCGCCCATTTAGTGGCATCTCGAGACTGCAGTCGCAATCCGTCGCTATCGGGGTGGAAGGCAATACTGGGGGACCTATCTTGCACAGACATGGCAAACTTTGGCAACGATTCATCCTCGTGTTGTTGTCGTTGTCTCGTTTTACCTCGTTCATCGACTGGTGGAGCGCCCCCACCGATGGTCCGATCGTGACCTTTTTCTTTGTACTCGACACACAGCTGAAGGATAGGAAGGGCAAAGGCTGCAGTTTTACCGCTGCCTGTTTCTGCAGATCCCTGCTCGTCCAAATATCAAAGGTGCGACAACGACAGGGTAAGTCATTCAAAAGAAATGTCTACTGTTTGTAGCCAAACTGTCTTCGATTCAATCAAATTATCGTAAAAAAACTCACCATCACATCACATCCTCCTAGTAGCAAAGGAATCGCCTCATCTTGAATCTGCAGGGATGAAGAGAAAACATGAATTTGTTGAGGTAGACTGTAGACACTAGACACATTCGGCAGGTGCTCGAGATCAACAACCATTGGGGTAGCAAGCAACACTCTTACATCGCTGGGAAGAATCCAATTGAAATCCTCTTCGCACGCTTGTACAAGCTCCGGTAATAATCCTAGTGACTCCCAGCCGCCTGCCATTGTTCTAGACTCAGTATTGATGGATAACTATTGCGATACGAAAAGCCATTGAAACATACAGAGTAGTAATAGAGAGAAGGAGACTAACAAATTTATTGGTTTTGTTCGAACGATGATTTGTTGTCACCAATCGAGGGATATCCCTACCCCGGGATTTCCAAAACTGCCCCGGGATGGGGAAAAACACAATCCCATGGTTGTTTTTGGAAGTAGCATTTGTTGGGCTTAAGTAATATGAACCGTTATTTTTAACAGCATGTGATCTAATTACTATCTCAGTGCGATTTTATTAAATAATGGCCCATTAGCTGCCAATAAAAATAAAATGGCCAAGCACTTTTAAGCTAGCATTTAACAGGTAGCTGCTGAACCCCTTTAATTTAATTCATTATTCGAATAAACGTAT
>Ga0100391_1001894_pt1 | contig 22696 bp, 15 predicted proteins | sample CryGeymeta201515_FD_81541 | JGI IMG/M metagenome (GOLD analysis project Ga0100391, IMG submission 81541) | Groundwater microbial communities from Crystal Geyser aquifers in Utah, USA - Crystal Geyser metaG 2015-15 | ecosystem: Environmental > Aquatic > Deep subsurface > Groundwater | place: USA... | reverse complement strand
ATTATTCCTTCTTCCAGCAGGCCAAAAATTAATTAATTGCAGTGGAAACATTTGACAATGGCAGTATTATAATTCCTGGCCGGTCGAGAATTCCCCGTCCCGTGCATTTTTACCGGGGTCTGACTGTATTATCCTTTTCTTCATTATTTTTTCCTTTTTGTCAACACTTTGACCTCTGCCCCAAAAAGGCTACGACTAGACTGCTGTTCATGTTACATTATTTGTTGTGCTAAATGTAATAATTATTTTGAGTAACTATTGTTTAATGATACCTCAGAAAGAAACATTGTCAGATCATGAAAAAGAAGAGGACGACGATGAGGATGAAAAAGATCCCCTGGACGTTCTCGCAGAAATGGGATTTTCTTTGACTCGGTCCTCGGAAGCTTTGCTCCAGTCGGAAGGTAACCTCCAGGGAGCCATTGAATTTCTAACAGTAGTTTCAACTACTGGCAGCGTTGCATCCGCAGAAACAAGTGATGCTGTTGCTGGTGGCAGAAAAATCAGAGGGAAACGAAGCAACAAGAAAAAGGAGAAGAGACAACAACAGTCGCTGCCGCCAACGAACCACCACCAGCAGCAAGGTGAGGGCGACAGTGACAACGAGACAGAAGAGACAACTGCTTTTTCTACTGCTACTGCCACTTCTTCTACAACTACCACTAATACTAATACTGCTGCTGCTGCTACGAACAGCCCCAAGAAGTTTACGAATAATAATATGTCGTTTAAAGAACAAAGAAAGTCAGAATTGCGTTTTAAAAAGGCACTGAGGGACCAGAAAAAAACGTGCCGGGTTTGTGGTGGCAATCATCCGCGCAAGGAATGTCCGGGAATTTCCGATGACGGACGTGGACACAGTCGCTTCAGCGATAAGACGACTCGCGCCAAGGAAAACAAGGAACGAAAGCATGCACAGGAACAGCACGCCAAAGATCAACAGTTCTTGGAACAAGGAAAATGGACGTCTCGAGTTCCTTATCGCGACGGCTTTGCAAACCTAATTTCGTGCTACAATACTCATTGTAGCAGTAGAGGTGTGGACAAGCACAAGGATACAACAAATCAGCAGGAGCTATCACTATTGAACTGGATATTACAATGGTCGAAGCTAGAAGTGTCGTTTGGAATTTCGTCTGTCAGTAGTCTTAACCCAGATCAACGCAAGAAAGAACTGAAGACATGGACTGGTAGCAAACTAAGAGCAACAGCTCAGGACATTGTCGGCGAAGAGGTCATCCAACGCGCTTTGAAGCAGCCGGATCCACGCAGCGAAATGATTCATGTCATTCTTACACACGAATACGACGACAGGCATCAGGAGGAAAGTGAATCTAAACGACCGCTGACCCAAGAGTGGCCCGGATATGGTGGATGCATCCTACCACTTGGTATCTTGGACGACAATCAAAACGAACTGTTGCAGCAGTTGACGATTACTTTGAAAGATAGTGCAACTACATCAACTCAGTACAGTGGATGCCACTTTCTTCTGTCCATCTCGCCATCAGATATCACCAAGTGGATGGTGGTCGAATCTTTTGGCGCGTCGAACTATGGTAGCCAGAATAGCAATGCTTCTGATGCTGCTGCTGCTGCTGCATATGCCGCAAAACCGATTGATATCGAGTTTCTGACGAAAGTTACAGTTGAATTTCAAAAGACGCAAGCTGAAATGAAAAAGACAGCTGAAAAGACATTGACTGCAAAGAACAAGAAAAGTAGAAGTGCAGCCCAAGCAGAAGTTGCAAGGCTTCGTAAGGTATTGGAGTCACAGCGAGCACGAATATTGCAGCACGAAGAAATGTTGGATTCCGGAGGCAGCCCAGCAGATTCCGCGCACGTAGATCCAAGGGTATCCGAAAAGTTGGACTTTGCTATTGATAAATACAAAGACCACCCATTGGTCGTTGGGGTCTGTTGTGGTCTTGATTATGATACTCCTGCTGCGCGTCACTCTCGCTATGGTCCGGCGATCCGACAAGCCCAGCGGGATGCATGTACGTTGGTTGTACAGGCCGCGGTGAAAGCAAATCTGCCAATTGTAGTGGAATGCAATGAACTAGAACATTCAGACGATAATGATGGACCGCAAAGCTCAAGCGATGCAGAAAGATCATCCAAAGACCCTGGTTCGCTACATTCAGACTATAATGATGGACCCCAAAGCTCAAGCGATGCAGAAAGATCATCCAAAGACCCTGCTTCGCTAGACTTGATACGTATTCTTGCGCAGCATGCCCCTCACGATGCAAAAATTTTGGTACGCAACGGATCTCTGACGACAGCAACCAAACCCGGCCTTTCGGCGCTTCTTCAGACATGGCCTAATTTTCACATTGGGCTGTCGGCAAAAGTAGCTTACGCCAAGTGTCCTAAAGAATTGCTGGATGTTGTATTTGACTTACCGCTTAGTCGCATGGTGCTAACATCAGAAGCACCCTCATGTTTGCCGCCGAATCTAAGCGGGTCTGTCCATCGTGTAGATTCATGTCTTCCACCGCACGCGGCGTGTATTGCTGATGCAGTCGCGAAAATCAAAGACTCTGATATTGCAACAAGAGAAGATGTACTGAATGCTTCGACACAAAATATTATGACGCTCTTTGCAATACAGTAGTCTTTGCAGCTCATGCATACAGAATCGTAATGTTGCAATGAAAGTTATGCTTGCTACTAATTTGGTCTGCACGTACTCTTATAACCAAGTGATCCCTTCATTTGCAGTTTTCTTGACTTACAGAACTGTTTACCTATATGGTATCTACATTTTTTAAGTAGTAATGCTAGTAGTCGTTAAAAGTCAGCTTATTACACTATCCCCGTAAAAAAAAAGCAAGACCATCCAACAGATTCATTTCTTCTTGGCGAGAAACGATTTCAACAGATTGACTGATTTGGCGGAAGGAGTGGGAGTTTGCTTCCGCTTTGGACTGCCACTGCTCTTGTCCTCGGACGTGTCTTTCGGAGGAGTCTTGGCCTTTTTTGCAGTATTCTCTGAGGCATTCGAAGATTTACGTTTCTTTTTAGCGCCGTCTTTCTTCTTTGGATCTTCCACTGGAGCTGAGTGCTCCATAGGCTATCAATTCGAATGCAGAAGGCGTATTACAAGAGTAAGAACGAGTCGTCAAGATCACAAGTAACCACAATGTTCTACCGAACAAAGAAGTCTCGACGTACCATCAAATCATCTGAGAGACCGAGCTTGTTTATTGCATCTTGCTTCACCTCCCAATAGACACCGTTTTTTGGGTGACGCTTCTTTTCGGCAATCGAGTCTAGTACTCGTTGGCCTTGAGCTCGGCTGGCCGTTACGGTTGGATGGTTCTTTCGCAATTCCTCGACCACCATTGATTTAGAAAGAAAAGTTGAATGATGAACGAACTTTGCAACAGTACGCAAGTCCTCTTCGGATGGTTCGCTCGTAGTTACAGTTGCAGATGGTTCTGAGCTGCCTTCCTTCTCGTCGACAAGAGACGGTGGAAAGGCATCCAAAAGAATGTCAGGTTCCGCCAAAACTGACCCGGTGTGAGAACGCAACAAGCCCAAACCCTCCTCTACAGGAAAGCCGTCGATTTTTTCAGCTATCATTTCGGGATCCGCATGACCATCTTCGTCTACGACGGGAATTCCACCAAAGGCCGGAGCCACAATGCAAACAGGGACCAAGTCAACTTGCTTCTTTCGCTTGCGAGCCGCCAAAAGGTTTTGGTCGTCCTCGTCCAAGCTGGCGTCATCTCCAATTTCGTCATCTTGAGCGAGCCATCCGTCTTGGTAATTATAGGCCCGAGGGTCGCCCTCCTCGTCGGCCAACTTATCGTCCTCATCGTCATCAGCATCATCTTCGACATCTTCACCCGGATCGTCATCTCCTTCGTCCCATTCAGCTTCACTGTCGACATCGTAATCTAGAGCAGTATCCTTCAAGAATGGGTTTCGTCCCAATCGCTTGTTCACTGGCTTACTCCACGTACCATGGTAGGGAGGTCGACAATCCTCAGCGAACTTGAGAAACTTGTTTCGGTTGCGAATAGTAACGATACGCTCCTCGGCAAACGCAGGTTGGGCCGCAAAGGGATCATCATTTTGTCCCGAAACAAAGACGCGCATATTCACACGTTTCGTCCGGCGTCGACGAGTGGCAATAGCACGCTTGGACAGCTTGGTAAAGACAATTGACATATCATCGCTTGTTTCTAGCGAGTTGAAGTTGGTCTGGAATTTATCGCTGTCAAAAAAATCCTTCGCGGAGACAACCCTAAGCGCTAGCGGCTTTGTCGCAGCCGTCATCTCCGGTTCAGTCGTAGCAGCAGCAGCGCACCTTTTCTGTTTCTTGGGTGGCCCACCAAAGAAAGACAGCATGCGCTTTCTTTGTTTCTCTTCGTCTTGGGCTTTCTTCGCCGCCTCGGCGCGAGCCTTAGCTTCCTTTTGGCGCTTGGCCTCTTCCTTTTCGAGCGCCTTCTTTTGTTTGGCCTCCTCCTTTTCCTGTTGTCGTAGTTCTGCAGCGCGTTTCTTTTCCATGTCGGCGGCCTTTTTCTTTTCTTGAATCTCGGCAATCGCTTGCTGAGTTTGGACCTTTTTAAGTTTATTAACCTCGATTGCAAGTCGAGCCTTCTCGGCATCCTGCTCAAACTTGAGTACCTTTTCTTCCTCTTGACTAACCTTGCTGATAACCTTGTCAACCTGGGCTTGGGTAGGCTTCGTCTTGGAGCTCTGAAGCATTTTAACGGACTCATCCAAAGCGGCAAGCATCCTTGCGGTGGCGTTGAATTGTAGTTGAAGCTTACGGCGGGCCGACCGAGCAGCTTTCACTTTGTTGATTGCTTCCTCCGGGAGCAAGTCTAACGTGACGACTTCCCAACGCCAAATATGATCCGCATCGACGTCTTCAAATGGATTGACATCCTTGCCCATGTTGTTCGACACGGACGATCCCTTTGCAATGGCGGGGTTCTTAATATAGGACTTGCGTTGACTGAGTACTTTTATCTTGGCGGCGACTGTATCCACCGAAAAAGAAGCACCTCGGAAAGCCTTGTTGAGAGTCTCAGCGGACGACTTGGCAAGCACCGATAAAGGTAATTTGCTGATGATGACACAACGTGGATAGGTACATTAGGATTGAGCAATGCAATAGATGGAGGCGGATTATGGCCACGGAACGACATCTTACCTTCCCTCCAATAACGTTAACAGATGTGGCACGGCGACGTCTGGAAATTCTTGCAGTGATTCCTGACCATCCTGTTCAGGAATCTCGACGTTTTCGGTAGATGGCATGGCCACTAGCACGTCGTCCGATGCGTCGAGATTATCGCGTCCTTGTTCGACCATGCTTTTAGCCTTGGCTAGATGAGATTTCTGCATTCGAAGATGCTTCTTCAGCAAGGCTTGCATGTCGGGGTCCAAAGGTTCAACTGACTGTGCTGGTTTGCTGGTCGGCTTCTTCGAAGGTGTAGGATTCTTTCCCGGCGCCAAAAACTTGGAAATATCGGTACTCGCCACAGTCGGCATGTCAACCTTGGTAGGCATGCCGGCCTCTTGATCGATAAAAGTGGCCACGGTTGTTTTGTTGTTGGCAAGATCCTCCAAAACACTGGTTGGATTGCTGTCACGAAGATTTTTGCTGCCAATAGTATTGAGCAAGCGATTGAGCTGCTTCCGGGTAAGTTCTTCCTGGTCGCCATCGGTGTAGATAACACGGTAAAATTTTTGTGCGCCACAAGGCAATTTCGTCACCTCTCCCTTGAAGGAACCGAACTTTCCAAATTTCTTTTGGAATAATGCACCGACCTTAATGGGATACGGAGCTTCCTTTGTTTTCAGGTTTTGGTCGTCCGTGGCAGCACCGGCAACGGTAGCCTCAGATGGTACTCTAGAGCCCTCCAAATCTGTCTCCTCTACTTCTTTGGATTCAGAGTTACTGTTGTTGTTGCTATTTGAAATTTGGACGTCAGCGTTTTCGATTGAATCTTCCAATGATTTTGCTTCCTCCATGGAATCGACCCGAATAGCCGGCCTTGAGGATTTTTCCGTGGCTTCCGTTGAAGCAACATCGACGGCTTCAGGTTGGGCTTTGTCGTCCTTTGCGTCCTCTAGTTTGGAGTCCTGTACTTCAGCGTCGGCATCAGCATTTCTAGTATCCTCTTGATTGACCGAGTCGGATCTTGGTAGTTCCGTATCATCTTCCTTGGTATTTCTCTCTGTTTGGTCTTGTACAGCGACTTTCTCGACTATTTGGACTTCATCCGCATTCATTTCGTCTGTACTTTCCTCCACAACAGCAGCACCATCAGCAGCATCTGTTGGTGGTGGATTTTCAAAAATGCGTACCAGTTGACTCTTGACGCCGCCAATTTCAATGCTTCTCTGCTTCAATTCGTCTCTTGTTGAGAGAATATTGGTAACGTGCTCACTACCACTGTCGTTATCATTCTCATCCGCAGTCTGTGCTTGAGACGGATTTGGTACTACCAAACTTGCGGGAGGAATCAGTGGCAAGTCAGAATCTGCTTCTTCTTCTTTCATGTCTTCGGTACTATTATTACTTTTGTTGGATATATCTGTAGTGGAGAAGGAAGATGGAGAAGGAGCAGCCTGTTTGGATTTGGACTTGGTTGCCATACCGACAATGACATGTTTGAAATCCATCTTGCTGTGATTACTACTACTTGTAGTAGCAGTACTACTACCGACGGCACTTTCGTTGTCGTCTGTCACAGGAGGAGATTCTGTGGGCTTTTTTTGGGTAATACTGGCTGACTTGTGCAAAGGCTTGTGATCGGGTGTCGTTTTTGTTACGTTGGTGTCGATCGTCTTCTTTGCTGACTTTTTTGGCGTAAACGTCTTTGCTGTTTTGTTGCTGGTCATTGCGTTGGGGGAGTCCGATGGATCGTTAATTTCCTTCTTGCCAACCGTAGCTTTCTTCTTGGCTGTGCTTTCATTGGCTACTATCTCGGTAGCTGGTTGTTGTTCCTTTGAAGTCACTTCCTTGGTTTCCTTTGCATTTGGTTTGATCGCAGCATCAACAGTGACCGTATTACTGTTACTTTTTTTCGTGGTTGCTGCTGCAACTGTTCTGACTGCCGCTGGAGTCGAAGGCAATTTACGGGCGCCAAAAAATGAAGCCAATGTTGCCTGTTGTTTCAATTTCTTCTTCTTGGCATTGTCCTTCTTACCCGTAGAAGGAGCTGGAGTAATATTGTGCCCATCGACTTCTGTAGTAGTAGTAGCGTTTTTGTGTTTGTCATTATCGACCTGGACGGATGATTGGACTGGAGCAGAAGAAGGAGACGCTTCGTTTGATGTGGTGATTGATTGGAAGGCAAAAGCGTTGGCGTCCTCCGACGCTACAGCAGCTGCTACTTCCACAACCTCTCGCGATGGCATTTTTTTTGCGTTGAGTTGCACGAGTGGCTGTGTGTGAGTGTGTATCTATCTGTTGTGTTGCTTGTTGTAATTCTACTAGTAGACTGGTGCTACCTTGTTATTTGGTGCTTGCTAGGTTGCTATCTACGTTGTGGTTCAGAGTTTGTGATGATTGCATTGCTGTTTCGCCTTTTGACACGAGGGGAGGATGTGTGAGCTTGGAAGCATTGCTATGAGGTTAAAACGCGAGGCCGGCTATCTTACAGTACATTTGTACAGTAAACTTCGTTACAAGATTTTTTGGCGCCACCTTTGTTTTAAGATCTCAAATCAAGTGTCGGCCATCAATTTTTTTATTCTGAATGAACTCACAACAATATTATGTTAGTACTATTATGAACTAGACTACTTTCGTATCAGCCAACAGCTTATTACCAGTAGAAGAAGTAAAAAATCAAACGATCTTGACGACCGATGAACTCTCCTAGGAATAGTAGTAGTAGTAGTAGTACCAGCAGGAAGAGACCAAGGATTGGCTCATCCAAGCCACCCACTGTCACTCAAATTTGTCAAAGATGGTTCCTTTATCCGCCACCTGCAGGAAAACCTGCTACTTTTGTTGTTGGTGACAAGGTTTTCTTTCGACCAAAATCAGCCAAAGAGAAAGGACGACAGGGAGTCGTTGTGGAACCCCAACCAGCGGCTACAGACCATGTTTGGGCACAGTTTCAATCTTCCGAAACACCAAAATATGTCTCATGCAAACGACTGATCCCTGTCTTATCCAGGGATGCACGTATCAATGCAAGCACTTCTACAATCTTCACCACCACCACCTCCACCACCATCAACACCACCATTATACTGACACCGGAGACACTTCCCTATCGACTACTGGCTTCCTCACAGGTCAACGAAGACGATAATATACTAGAGATTGGATGTTCTACGGGAGAATGTTCTTGTATTCTCTTGAGATACGGAAACTCTCTGGTGGGATTCGATTCGTCGCAGGACATGATCGATCAATGTCGCGCGCACATCATTCGGGCCAATCAGTTTGATCATAGTACAAAGAATACAACAAATAATGGAGAAAACGACGACTCTCTCCGTGCGACTATGAAGAAGATAAATCCATTGTTGGATCCGAATGCAGCAGCATTAGCTCAACAGCTGGCTTGTTCGTATAGTGGTCCTTCCGGCCCGGACGTTGTCTTTCTCGATATTGGAGGCAATCGAGAGGAAGAATCCATTATTCAGATGACAGATTGGGTCTTGCAATCCTTTTCTAATTTACGATTGTTGGTAATCAAAAGTCGAGAACTCGTGAAGGATATTCATACTACAAAATCCGACAACATTAACATCACAACGGGAGTTATAGAAAACGGATCGGAATGGTTGGATGCCAAACTAAGACAAGCCAATCGGCCTCGGTTGCCAAAGCATCCCCTGCAAGCACCATTGGTGTATTCGCCCATTAATGGCACCCAACCTATATGTCGATATCACAATTATCACCCGCAAGGTTGTATCAGACACAGGGACTCCCAGTGCTGTTATGACCACGAGCATTGCCATTTATGTTTGCAGCCTGGGCACACCGCGCTTAACTGCCTTTGTGAAAATTAAAGCAGCCTCCTCGCTTTGATCTACAGTAAAATTATGAACGAGCATCTATAGTTTATTCTTTTGTAACTCTTTCAAGTTGTGTACATACAATTCCTACCGTGCAATTAGTCAGAACGATTTTCGTTCCTTTGGCAACTTCGAAGAAAGAGCCGTGACAATCTTTCATATATTTTCACATATCTACAGGACAAAATCAAACAACATAATCAGAAGTTCAATTGGTTGACCTACTAGCCAATACTCATGCCTGGATCTTCCGAATCTTCGTTGTCGGCCGATTCTTCCTGATCTCGAGAGATTGATGATTGACTAGGAACGGGTAATTTACCTTTGCCACGCTGGCCATCGTCAAAGGAAACGACACTGGGATAGACAATTTGTGACTCCAAGCTTTCTCGTGCCGTCGAGTCACTTTTGCTCCCATCATTCACGCTACCACAGGGAGAATCTCCCGTGAGACTGCTCAAGACGGACCAGGCAACTTGCGATAGCTTCGACGATTCAGCCGCAAACTGAAAGGATACCAGCGAAACAAGAAGTACCTCTTCTTCGCGGCAAGTCGAAGCAGCGTTAGCGTCGTGAGCGGACAAGGAAGCCACCAATTCTACCTTGGCAAAGCCACAGCCACCCGGACTAATTGCTACACCATTATCAGAGCCGACCACTCTGTAATAGACCACTTTGATCGTTTCTGATCTTGCCCCAAAGTGCATTTCGCAGCGGCGGGAAATGTCATTGTCCAAGAAACGCATGAGTTCAAGACCCTGCGGCGAGTTCCTAACGAGCGATGTTTCGAATTGGAAACTTTCCCCGTTTTCCAAAAGGTCCTGAAGGTTCATAGTGATCTCTTCCCTGTCATCACTAGTGCCCGCTTTCGCGGCAGCTGCTTGTTCCATAGAAGTAAAGGCGGAATGGTCAAAGCTAACATGTCGATAATCACTGCCTTCGGTCTTCTTTTCGTTATCTAGAACTTCCTTACCCGACCCAGACGAAGCGTTCACTATTTCATTGAGCATCAATCCACGAACGCGCAGAAAGTTGTTGACAGTTTGTCTTCTCTTCACGTCCAATTCTTGGCTTTGCTGGTGTTCCAGATACTTTTGTTCTCGGTCCAAAAGCTCTTCATATCGGGCTTTCTTTCGAATCCTGTGAATGCAAGGGTTGGTAACAACAGCAAAAGATGTCAGACATCAGTACATATGTAGATCAAACGAAGGGAAGAAAGACTATTGTATGGCATTTGGTCCTAACTCACCTGGTACTCTTAGCGTGCTCTCTATTTCTGGTTCTGGTGAGCTCCAGCCTTTCTTCGGCATTAAGATTTTCTCGCTTGCGTCCTCTCTGGGGCTTGGATCGCAAGGCTGCTTCGACTTCCTGTTTACGAATATTCTTTTCTTCCTTGGTATCTTTCTCTTCCGGCTTCTCCTGGGGGTTTGCTGCGGAAGTCTTGGCCAACGCCGTAGATTCTAGGTTTCTTCCTGTAAGCAACAAAGGTGAAATGGCAGTCTGCTGCTGGGGGGCTGCCAAGTTGACCGAAGTCAGGGGTGGTGTATACGGATTCTGAACAGCTGATGAGAATGATGGGCTTTGCTGCTGATTCATATCAGCAGACAACATAATTTTGCCTCGGGCATAGTTATATGAAGCCGCTGCTGCCGCAAATTGTCTGGACGTTAAGTTTAACTGGGCTCGGTGCAGAAGGGCACCAGGAGAAGCGCCCAATCTCAATAGGTTGGAAAAGTTGGCATTAGTAACATTGGCTGCAGCAGCTGCTGCTGTTGCTGCTGATGCGTTTGCTGCGTCCGTGCGAGTTTCCATCGGAATACCAGTACCCTCTCCAGAAGACGGGTTGGATCGAATTTGCATGAGAGCTTGGAGCGCTGAGATCTCAGTCTCTTTGCTCATCATGGCGGGTTGAAGTAGATTGTTTTCAAGTAGTAGATTGTTTTCAACTTCTATCGGAAGAGAGGAAGTACTAGCGTTGCGAATCAAGTAGACCAGACCGTCAGGCCTTCTCATCTACTAAGAAAAACTGTTATTCCTGAGAAAATAGTTTTCTGAGGTGGAGAGACTTCATTCTGTTTCGAAAAAACAGCAGACTGATTAAAGGGCTCGTCACGTACAGAAAATCTTATACTGCTGGATAACCGCATTAAATTTGTAAACAGAATCCTATTTTCAGGGATACGGTTTTCAAATCCCTCCATCTGCGACGCATCATCACAATTTCACTTAACGTCTCAGTGGAGGCCTGCTATTGAATATTATTTATGCAATACGTATGTCATGGACCCACCCGCTCTTCATCTTTACGATTCCAGTGGAACTCAGACGGGATTCGATAGTAGTACCTGGTACCAGGTACTAGGTAGAGTACTCACTACTATCTACCAGGTAGTACTGGTACTTACTAGTACCTGGTACTCCTAGCTAGAAGTACCTGGTAGTCAAGTAGACTAATTGGGACTGGATGGCGTCGCTCATGGATCTCCCCTTCTTGTGATCTTCTTTCTGTCGTTCCATATTAGGACTATTGTCATATTGTGTCTGCAAAATCTTACAGTAGGAACTAACAAATGTCACTACAGTCTGGAACTACCTGGTAGATGCCGCTTTTCTATATATTGTTTACCATAGTTATATTGAATATGCTAGTCTGTTACTAGCAGACCAGCAATTCACTTTAACAATAGATTGACTTTTTTCGTCTTGCAAGAATTACTAGTGATTCAAGGCCACAATGTTGACTTTGCCTTTTTCGGGCATGATCTTGGTAGCACGTCTACCAGGCCCACCTGCATGCATTTCGAATTTCGCCGCAAGGAATTTGTCCCAAAGAACTTGTGGCGAGCATTTCTCAAATCCGTTCAATACTTTTCGTTCCAGCTCAAAGAACACAGTCCGGGTTCGTTGTAGCATTTGCTTCATTCCATCGAAGATGTAGCATTCAAAACCTTGGGCATCCATTTTTATCAGATGCACGACAGTACTTTCCTTGATGATCGAGTCCAAAGGCTCGACTCGAATGTTCATTGGCGGCAGAAACGTAGCCTTGTTGTTGATGCGAATGACCTTGGAAACAACGGCGTGTCCTCGATTATCGCTGGCCATGTGAATGGTTGATTGTGATGATTCTGCTCCTAGCGCAATTGGGAACAGGTGAATTCTATTTCTGAGTTCTGCATCCAGTGCCATAAAGGTAGAAGTCATGACAAATAAATTGTACGGGTGGGGTTCAAAAGCTAAGATCGTGGCATTGGTCGTCAACAGCATTTGCATCACACACGTCCCTTGATTAGCGCCAATGTCCACGTAAATAACAGGACTATCGTTGTCGTTGAAACTAGCCGTGGACTGTGTATTTAAACTGTGATCGAGCAGCTTGGTAAGACCATCACATTCCAAATGCCGCCCCTTCTTCACAAGATTGTTGCTTATAAACTGATCCTGGCTTAGAGGGTGTGCGCAAAAGGGCACAGCTGGCGCTTGTTCGCCTCTGATAAATGGCCGATAGTCGACCCAGTTACATGTCGAATTGAGGTCGTCAAATAGTACTGACGATCGATCCCATACTTCCCAACCTTCTCCTGCAGTGCGCTCAAGGAAGGAGGGATGACGAGATATGATAGTGCTTTGGTGTCTGATCAAGTTCTCAGCGTAAAAGGAAAATGACGGAATACCTCCTTCCAAAGCCATCATCCGAGATGATTGAGCTGGACCATGCAAAAGAGGAACAATTCGAGCATTTGCCAAAAGATAAGTGACCGCAAGAAGGGCCATCCATGTCGGCAGGTTCAAAGTTGCTTGTCGGCTCATCGTCGATTGACAATCGTGTGGTTTCGATAAAGTTTCAAGGCGGCTGCTGATGAGGATATCTTACTTAATCCTATTTGATGAGACCTAGCATAGCAATACTGATACGCTCTGGTAAGCGTTGCTTTTAACTGAAGAGGGGCATCGAGCACCTTTATTTTGAGGTGCACCCAGATAGTGGGAACGGGAACATCTACTATCTACTAAAAGTACTAGCTAGTAGTAGAACTACTGTAGATGTGATTGGCTGTTGTTGTGAAACCAAAGGTCGAGAGACTATGCATGGTAATGGTAGACTACCGTAGTAATGTTGAGTACCGCCATATGCATGATTGACTGTCTCTGGAGTCGCAATTAGAACGTCGTACCAGGTCATACCACTACCTGGTAAATTGCACAGTCACACAGCCGTTGCGAAGGACAAAAAATTAAGAAAATGTAAAAAAAAGAATAATAGAGGATTTTAAGTAGGCCTCCAAGTAAAGATGGTTCAATGTTCAATTATTACGTGCGATATTTTCGACGTACTTGCCTACTCCTCTGACGAATGCTCCAATTTCTTAGTAAGACCAAGCGATCGCTGGAGCGGAACAGATCAAAAAAGGACACTACTGCTACGTTTTGTTCTCGCCAGACATAAACATTGGTGAAATTGGGTGTGCAGGCTTCAAAATATCTGGTGTGACATTTTGCTGATATTTCATAAAATTTCTCCGTAGTGTAGGTCACCCGGAAATTCCCAATTGTAAAGACACATTGTTAATTGTTACATACCAAGCACATGCGCTTGAACGCCAATGATCTCGGCAAGCTGAAATCAATTTTGAGACTCAATTTCGATAATGTTGTGCTATCTCGCCGAAATCAGCCAGCTTTATCGTAAAATCTCGGAGCTGAGAATTTTCATTCCGAAATTCTGAGTACTTTTCGTCGCGTATTCTGGCAGTGACAAACGTGGCTAGATCGCCCATGGCTTTAGTCGATTGAGCTTAGACTTCCGACTCGTGCATAGAATGGTGCTAGCGCAGAGTCTTTTTTGATTTGCACGTTTGTTCCGATTAATAAACACTAAGTGCGTGGAGACACAGCATTTCGAATGAAAGCAATCGAATACAGTGAAAGCTCAATTTCTCTATTTGTGTGGAAAATTATCATTCGTTCACTTCAGGCAGGGCTCTCGGAAACCTTTTTAAACTAGAGTGAGGTTCCGACCAGCGAGAGTCAGTTTCATTGACATAAATGCAACAATAGTGACATTTTTTATGCACTAACATACGTTTTCAGAACGAAATGAAGAATGGATAGAATAGAATTATGTTTGGTTTCTTCAGTATCTATTTCTATACAACAAGTTTCGCAATCCATAGTACAGTGTCGCACAGTTCAAACTGTAAAGCGGGCAACAACTTGAATTTACATTCCAGGAACTCCCATTGACATTAACTCTTGTTGCTGCTTCATTTGCAGCATTTGCAGAGCTCTTCCGACTTGGGGCTTGTTGGCGTGTGCTTCAATGCTCTTTTGGAATTGATTGAGACTGGATCCAATTTCCTCCAGTGCCTGGCTCCCTGCATCATTGGCGGTTGCAGTGAACTCCATATTCAGTTGTTTAGCAACAGCAGGAGACGTCAAGTCCTTGCCCTCATCCTTGTATTTTTGCACCAATCCGCGCATCGCATCGGTCAAGGAGCCAAAGTAGACTTCGGCAGTTTCGACAAGTTTATCAGGACTTAGCAATTCCACCTGTTCAGGTTCGGGAGCGGCCTGTCCTGGTCGCATTCCCACTACTGTTTCCCCAGACACGTTTTCCCAAAGTTTTTGGAATCGTTCGACGGCAACTTTTGCCTTTGGGTACTCTTCGGCTTGATCCAGCATCGCCCAAGTTGCTTCTTCTAGGCAGTCTTCATCCAAGTCACAATCTTCGTATATTTGCTTTTGCTTGACAGAAAGAGCTCGTTCAAATTCTTGTTTGAGCAATTGTCGAAGTTGTGCTTCGGGAATTTGTTGTCCGGCCATTTGCAGTTGCTGGATTTGCTGACTGAGCTGTCCCAGGACGCCTTGCATTTCCATAAAGAGACGGTCAAAGACGTTGCAGATATCATCTTCGGTAATGTATTCTTCTCTGGCAATATCACCGTTGTCATCAATCTCGGTAATCTGTAGAGAGTCATTGCTGCTGCTGCTAAATTTTCCAAATGTAACTGCAGCAGCAGCAATCAACAAGGCGGATCCAGCCAGCAGCGTGGTCGAGGATGTAGTAGAGGTCATTGCTTTGAGTTTTGTGATATTCTGTTCGCGAGTATATTCCAATCAAGCCGCTGAGCACGTGAATTGGACTGTTGCTGTTGCTGCTTTGATGATGGATAAAGGAAATGAGTAGTGGTTGGATGTGGGGTGAGCCGAACGCAATAATAATGGAAAGATGGAGGAGTGATGTGAGTGATCTGAGTAATAGGCAGGCGACTGGTAGAAAACTGCTGCGTAAAAGAAGTCTCTAATAGTCTAGCTAGTACTCCTCCTACTACTAGCTACCATACAGTAGTACCTACTGAGTTCAGTAGTAGAGTACCTGTTACCTACTACGAGTAGTTGTTTTTACTGCTGCGCTGGCCATGCATCTTGTTCGCGAAGGACGTACTGGAATTTTCCAGCTGGGCAAGGTCTTGGAAAATCAAGAATAATAATATCATCAGCCAATGATCAGGTGGACTACTTCTACAACTAGAGTCCTAGTCTACCAGTAGTACGGTATTGTATCTTATAAGGATCTAAGATAATGAAGGCGCAGACTAATTCCGTTTTTTGCACAAACAGCCATTAAACAAAACTAGCACAAAAGACAATAGTCCATGTGTATCTGATGAGACCTGAGACCTGAGACTCTCATTCGTTCACACTTACACAAGTGCGATGGCACCTGCAAAATCAAAGGTCCAAAAAGATGCGCCTGATAATGATGTGTATGATGTAGGCCCTTCCAAAGATTTTCGACAAGGCAGAGGGCACCGAGTGGAAGTAGCAGGTAGGCCGATTGGTATTTTTCGACACAAAGAAAATGTGTACGCCTTGGATCATCACTGTTATCATGCAGGTGGACCTTTAAGCGATGCGAGAGACATTGAAGATTTGATTATTACGAATAAGCAAGGAGAATCGGTACTTCATTCTTGTGTCGTCTGTCCTTGGCACAAGTATAGAATATCTCTTACAACGGGCGAAGGATTGTACATACATGTGGATCCATTTTCGCAGCGGAAGGTTGAGCCGCAAGTGAAATCAAGAGGTTTTAAGCAACGAACACACAAAGTTTGGGAAGAAAACGGGCGTGTTTATGTCAGAGTCAACAATCAGAATGAACAGAAATTTGAGAGTGACTACTATGCATCGGAGGAATTCCAGTTGCGCGTGAGGAGGTAACGTGTGAACGCTCGCGCCAATGCAGACCTGATCATCCATTCAGTCAAGTAGGCATTGATCTTAACGGAATTTCTTGCTGGGGAGCCTTCGGGGAAGTCGGGTAGACATTTTGACCTACGTGCTATTGCTGCTGCTCTCTGCCAGCCATGGAGCCACGTCCCAGTCTACGTGAGACTAGATCATCATCTCAACTCCCGCTGGCAACACGTGTTTTCTTTGCTGCGTTCCCACACAACGTTTGCATCTCGCATCATGGACGATGGGACATGCGACAGTGAGGTGGCAAATGTTACACAAGCAATGAGGCGGTAAAGTTGGTTCCATATATTGAACGTTTATACAACTCCTATGGTCCTAGATATGCTTCTTGTGTCCTATTCACCTCATCATCAGAAGCAATTATTTAGTCTACTCCGAAAACAAGGATACTTTCACGATTTCAGTTAGAGGTCCATGTAAGATTTTGTACTCTAGTAGTACCAGGTAGAGGAGCAGTGATGTACTACCTCTAAAAAGTAGTACCATACTCCCAACAACAAGAAGCAATACAGTACTACGTGTTTTGATGTCTACCAGGTACCAGCACCACTTGGTACCAGTACGCAGTAGTACCAGCAGTACCAGCACTCCTCATAAGAAAGATCATACCAGTACCAGTTGTCTTCTGTGTTCGGTAAGTTGTCGCACCAGTAGTCATTCACTTAATTATAAATACTGTAGTAATAAGAGCAGGGAGCGAGGTCGAAATTGAAAGACGGATAAGAGTGCTACTCTAGTAGAGTACCTGGTACTACTACTACTACTAGTCTACAAGTACTACCAGGTTCTACATAACAAGTACGGCTACTACGATACGGAACACTCCTCGCATTTACTAGTAGTCTACTCTCAATAAGTACAGTACTGATTTTGCATGAGCGCATTGTAGCTATCCAGGTCTTTGTTAGACACTTATCATCAAGTCTACTACCGGTACATCTATTGGTTCAAGCTGTCACCTGCTTGGCCAACAACAAAAAATTGATCAATTTTTGGAGCAAACAAGCAAAATATATACTCGTAATATTGATTGTATTCTCTACATTTACAAAGTACAGTACAATCTAGTTGGAATCTAGCTGGCACCTCCACAGCAACCCAGCTAAAGCTAGCTAGCTCAAGTGTGTCACCAATCATCAGCAGGGTCACTAACTGTACCAGAAACCGAACCTGCCAGCAACCACCGTTAATCATCATTGGCGCTTCTTTTTCAACATTTCAAAAAGCCTTCAACAACTGAAACAACCACGAACTCAAACCTCAAGAATAAATAATTAAGTTGACACTTTAATATTGGACGAGATGACAGACAATAACAATAATAATAGTAATGACGAAGGCATTAACGAGAAAGTAGAAATTGGCTCCAAAGACGAATCTTCGGCCACCACCAATGGCACCGCACCGAGTATCACAGCTGCATCTGGTGACACTACTTCCGTGACAGCTCAAGCACTGCCATCCGTAGCAGCAGATAGCCAATCCACACGACGTCGTCCCGTGACGACACACCGAAAGACCAGGGATTACATCATGACAGATAGCTTTCAGAACACTCGCCACGTCGTGCCCGATTCGAAGCGACCTCGTGCTGCCTGGTGCCCCAAAATGATCGATGCCGTCAAAGAGAATGTGGCATCTAAATCGGGTTTGGATTGGTTGGAATTGTTCTTTCCCATGACAACATGGCTCAAAACGTACAGCTGGAGGGAGAACCTGCTGCAGGATTTTATTGCGGGGTGTACCGTGGGTGTCATGGTAGTACCACAGTCCATGAGTTACGCCAAATTGGCGGGATTACCGGTAGAGTACGGTCTTTATTCGGCTTTGGTACCGGTGTACGCCTATGCCGTTTGGGGCAGCTCCCGTCAATTGGCCGTAGGTCCTGTGGCCTTGGTTTCACTGCTGTTGGCGACCGGATTGACCCATGAATTGGAAAAGACGGGACACACACCCGAGAATACGGAAAATTATCAAGAAATGTACAATCAATTGGCCATTCAAGTGAGTTTACTGGTCGGATGTATGTACATTGGACTTGGATTGTTGCGGTAAGTGCTTTTTGCTTTGTGGTGGTGGTGGTGGTTGTTATAGATGGTAATGTTGCGTGTTCCTGTAGGTCCTCACACCTCACTCATTTCCTGCCGTGCACATACCTTGCAAAATAACAGACTCGGATTTGTGACCATCTTTTTGAGTCATGCAGTCGTGAGTGGTTTTACCACTGGAGCCGCTGTTATTATTGGATTGTCGCAAGTCAAGTACATCTTTGGATACGACGTTCCCAAGAGCGACGTCCTTCACGAAATTATCAAAAGCATTATCAATGGCATCGATCAGTTCAACTACAAAACTTTTTTGGTCGGGACTATTGGAGTTCTGGCTTTGATAGCCATGAAACACATTGGAAAGAAGTATTCAAAATACAAGTGGATACGAGCTGCTGGGCCATTGACGGTTTGCGTCGTCTCGATTATCTTGAACGTCATCTTTGACTTGGAAAGTATGGGTATACCGGTGGTAGGAACAATCCCCGAAGGTTTTCCAAAAGTGACAGTAGATCAATGGGTACCTATTGAGGACGCTGGCAAGCTTATGATGGTAGTCTTTAGCATCACCATAGTTGGCTTCATGGAGTCGATCGCAATCGGAAAACAGCTCGCAAGTAAGCACAAGTACGAAATTGACAGTTCTCTCGAACTTATCGGTCTGGGAATGGCCAATTTCTTGGGAGCCATGTTCAATTGTTATCCCGTCACTGGAAGTTTTAGTCGCTCGGCGGTGAACAATGAGTCTGGTGCACAAAGTGGAATCAGCGGTATGGTTACTGCTACCATTGTGGGATTAGTACTGTTGTTTGTGACCCCGGTCTTTGAAAAGATGGTAAGTCCATCTAGAGCCTACCTTTCTTTCATTATCGGCTGTAAGAGGAGGAGTATCTGAAATGCTCACTTCTTTGTCTGTCTCTTGTAGCCGTTAGCAATTTTGGCATCTATTGTCATTTCGGGTGTGCTTGGACTTTTGGACTATGATGAAGCCATTTATTTATGGCGGGTACACAAGTTTGACTTTGGAGTGTGGGTTGTCGCATGCTTCGGAACGATGTTCTTGGGAGTTGAATTTGGGCTGGCTATTGCAGTTGGTGTCTCGCTTCTTCTGGTCACCTACGAATCTGCATATCCGCATACTGCTGTGCTTGGTCGCCTGCCCGGAACCACTGTATACCGAAATATTAAGCAATACCCAGAAGCAGAACGATACGACGGAATTGTCATGGTTCGCGTCGATGCACCAATCTATTTTGCCAACACACAAAACGTTCGAGAAAAGATCGCAAAGTATGAGCAACAAGCAGAGGCACAACTTGCAGAACGGAACAGCACCGTGAAATACATTATCTTAGAACTGAGCCCTGTATCTCACGTAGATACAAGTGCACTACACATACTGGAGGATTTCAACAAAACATACCGACAACGAGGCATACAACTATGCATATGCAACCCAAGCGTTAATGTCATGGAAAAATTTGTTCTCAGTGGATTGGCGGATAGCATAGGCCGCACACATATCTTCACCTCCATCCATGATAGCGTTAACTGGTGTCTGGATGAAATGGATAATGTTGAAGGTTCTTCACATGGCTATGCGCTATCGAGAGAAGAATCGCTAGGTACCAATGACTCCAACAATGTGGGGTCACCTGGAGACCTAGAACATGGAGCTCAGGGGTGCGTTGGTGTTGTCCTTGCCTCCAGTGCTGACGTCGAAATTGACCTGAGAGAGTCGATGGAAGATAAGGATTTTACTTATTCTAATAAGATTACCATCGCCTCGATAGGCGCGGGACAACTTTAGTTAAGAGTTGTACTCGCGTACCGCCGCTGCTAATGCAAAAATAAGAGCTATATCCTTATTTGATATCATGTTTACATTTGAATCCAACTTTGCAACGAAGATTAACAATTTCCTTGCTTTTGACGTCGACACTATAAAATAATGCAACTACACCCTGTACTCGTTGGTGAAGTACCGGATCCTTTCGTAATATCCACGTGAAATACATCTCCTGCGAAGAGAATTTCCAGCAAGAATGCAGTTATGTGAGACACTGTGCGCAAAAAATCTATAACATGGTAACTACCTGGCATGTCTTACGAGAGTATTCATCGAGATCGTCAAGAATTTTACTAAAAGGTGGCCTCATGCTCTTGTTCTCGTCCCAACATTCCATCAACAATGAAATAAGCCGATGGTCCCAATTGCGTGGGATGATTGGTCGATCTCCCTCGTCGCTCGCTCGCTTAGCCGCCTCGATTCCGTTCAGCGTAGGCCATGGAGGCCTGCCATCCAACAGGTAAAACAAGATCATAGCATAGCTATAAATGTCAACTGTTTCATTGTAGTCTTCGTGTCGAAACACCTCCGGAGCCCTGAATCAAAGATGAGTAATCGAAACGATTAAGTTTGCAGTTTTTTTGTCACAAAAACACAAGATAGGAGGCACAAACCACAAAAAAATAATCTCACATGAATCGGTAGGATCCTGCCTCTCCAGTCATGAAACGATTCTTCTTCGTCTTCTTATTGGGGTCTGCTCTGACTTTCGCCAACCCAAAGTCTGAAATTTTGAGTACGCCAGTGTGGTCGAGAAGCAGATTGGCAGGCTTCAAGTCTCTGTGGACAATCGGCGGTTTGCAAGTGTGCAAATAATTCATGCCTCGCGCGAGTTGAATAGCGTAGGAAATGGAGGTCTTTCTTACCAGCCTGGTCCCGTGCACCTGATGCGCACGAAAAACATCCAACAATGAGCATTCCATGAGCTCTGAGATCATGACTTCGTAATTTTCGGTTGTGGAGAATGCTAGTAGCAACACAATGTGGGGATGTCTCAAGGACTTCAGCACTGAAATTTCTGTTCGAAAATCATTAAGTGCTTCTTCCTTGTCATTCTGATCCATTTCGGCTTCGTCCATCGCTTTCATGGCTTCGTCTACATCTGCTCCAGCTGCAATGCTCTCCATGGCACGTTTGTTGACCCAATCTTGTCGAATTTTTGCAGATTTAATACATTTGGCAGCAACCATGGTTCCTCGCCAGCGACATTTGAAAATTCTTTCACAGATTCAAAATTATAGAGCAAAATTCTGTTAGATAGTGTAATAGTAAGTAAAAAATACAACTCACTCCCGATGACAAGTTGCTGCACCTACTCTCCAAAGGCCCCTGATCCAATCTTGTCGACCATGTGCAGTTCTTCGAAATCAACTTTCAAATTTTCTTTTTCCCTTCGCGATTGTGATTGATCAATATCTTGCGACGCGATCATATTCGCCGATTCCTTGGCTCCAAACGTTTTCAGAACTTGGATGCATTCTTGTTGCTCTGACTTTATAGCGTCATCCAAAGGACGGCTGCCCCATCGGTCTTCCGCGTTCACGTCTGCATTGCTTTTGCAAAGCAATAAAACAATTTCGACGTGCCCCTCCGAGGCTGCCAAATGCAGGGGTGTTCGTTTATCGTAATCTCCCTTGTTGACAATCGACGCGATAGCTTTTCCTCCTGCTGATAGAAGCATCTGGACTTCATCAAAATCTCCCGAGGCGGCAGCAGTAATTAGATTGGTAGACTGATTTCCAGATCCGGTTACACCTCCTGCTTGCCTCAAAAACTGGGCCACTTCAAGGTGTCGGTGTCTGTGTGCATCGTCCAGCGGACTGCCACCCCAGCGATCGCTTCGATTAATTTTGACTTTCTTCCCTTTGACGAGATACTTGCAAATCTCCAAATGGCCCTCACTTGCCGCCACATGAAGCGCTGTACGACGATCGTAATCCCGAAAATTTACATGAGTAGGTCGCTCTTGCAGCAGCGCTTGAACCTGTTGCATATTACCAGCAGCTGCGGCTTGCAGGAGTTTGCATCCCGCCGCAAATTCTTCTGGAGACAAAGATAAATCAGCCCTAGATGCCAAGATTCCATTACCTCGAAACGTCATTTGGGAAGTAGACAAGTCCATTATTTCATCCTGATTCGCATGCTGACTGGCAGACTCTTGTTGGATTCGTGTAGAGAGCCTTCCAGAATTGGTATTCGCATCTCTACTGCTCCCGGCTGGACCGGTTTGACTGGTGCCCAGATTCTGGCCCAGTTGAAGCAATTTGGCAAAAGAGCTCACTTTCTTAACGCCATTTTCTGGCGGATAACGAGACGGAGGTCCCGGGATTAAGTCCTCCAAGACATCTTCGTCTTCCTCCACTGCGACAACACGAGGGCGAGGGCGAGGCTTGAGCAGTCCATTGGTACTGGTAGCAATTGTTGTGGTGGTGGAACTACTCATGCTGGATTGGTGTATGTGTGTGTGTGTGTGTGTGTGTGTGTGTGTGTGTGTGTGTGTGTGTGTGTGTGTGCTTCTGCTTTCGCT
>Ga0100391_1001890_pt1 | contig 22706 bp, 17 predicted proteins | sample CryGeymeta201515_FD_81541 | JGI IMG/M metagenome (GOLD analysis project Ga0100391, IMG submission 81541) | Groundwater microbial communities from Crystal Geyser aquifers in Utah, USA - Crystal Geyser metaG 2015-15 | ecosystem: Environmental > Aquatic > Deep subsurface > Groundwater | place: USA... | reverse complement strand
GTTTGTGGGAAATTTGATTTATCACTATATTACAGATTATGATCAGTTGTTTGTTTTTACGAATTCATTGGATCACAAGTTGGCATACAAGAAACTCGTTGAGTTCGTCATCAAGCAAAATAAGGGTTCTGATTGTTCAGTCGATCAATGCATGCCAATGTTCAAAGACAAAAAGACTTTTTGTGCATCGTTGGAAGAGTTGACCGCTAAATGGGACGATGATTTCAAGACCAGAGAACCATCAAAAGTTCAAAAGGAACAAGTCGTTCAGCGCGTTTGGGAAAAAGACGAAAACATGTCTTCCAAAAGAATGTCCAAAAATCAGCAAGAATTTTTCAATATGAAAGATTTCAATAAAATGTTGATTGATGAAGATGAATTCGAAAAACCTCAAGAGAAACAACCACAAGAAAAGAAATCATTCAAAAAATTGGTTGTATTCGAAATGAGCAAGATGAACGATGTTTTATTGAAATCTCAAGAATTTACGCATATCATGTGCAACTTGAAATCATACGATTTGGATGTCATTATTGTGAGCGAAGACACGAAAACATTAAAATCACTACCCGTTGTTGATTTTGTAGTGTTTTGTAGAACAACTTTATCCGATTGTGACACCATGAAGAAGAGTCTGTTTTCATCATCAATAAGGAATGGAAAATTGTTGTTCGAATTGGCGGGTCATTTTGAAAAGTATGCAAAGACGTATTTGCTGGGAAGAGTCGGAGGAGATGCAAGTAGAAACCCTGATACATACAAGAAACAATCAACAAACATCAAGATGCAAGATTTTGATCCATCTGTGTTTTTCTCAGTGTCTTTCCATTAAAATAAAAATTTATTTTTCCAACAACATCTTGCAATTCAATTCTTTCAACATGTGATTTCTAAACAAATAAGAACTTTCCCATGTTTCATAAAATTTATTCAGCTCGTTCATTCTTCCAATTGTCAAGCATCTCATATAATAGCACACCAGCACACCACAGTCTATTGCGTTCCTCTGTGTTGAAACTTGAGAAAACGGGCAATTGTTTTTTAAGAGCGGATAATCCATGCACCAAACTTCAACTTGCTTTCCCTTTTTGAAATTTTTATGAGGATTGTCAATGAACTGAGTCTTGAACAAATATAACACATTGTTTGTTTGTTTTATGGATATAGGTCTTTCGATTAGAGGGTTTATGCAATACATGGATTGTAGTTGCAAGTCAAATACAACCAGTATCCAATGACCATTGTCACAAAAGGGGTAAAACACATATTTCTTGTTTTGCATGTCGATCGAATGGATGTAAGCCATCATGTAATTCCTCGAATCAATGGTTTGTAAAGATGCTTGATCTTTTTGAAAATGAGTGAACCATTTTTTCAAGTCATGTGTCATATCGCTCGATAAAAAAGAAATCTTTTTGTGAAAATAAGCAGACAATAAATTCATGTATGAATTCACAATTGAACTTTCTAACTCGCATGATCGACTCCCCGATTTCCACAGCTCGTGAATTGGAAGAAGAACTTTTTTATCATTTCCATTGATCCATTGAATTTTTTCATTTTTGAAAACAGTTGACTTCAATTCAATAATTTCTGGTTTATTTTGATTGGAACGAACACAATCCGCTATAATATAATCTTCCAACAGCAATTTCTTTAAAAAGAATTGAAATTCTCCAGAGATAAAACACGTTTCAATGCAATCTATTATGTGGTTGTATATGTTTGCTTTTTCAACTTTGGAGAAAAATTGTTTATCGTCGATTGACTTTGATTTTTTTGTTGTTCTTAAAACATCATCGCGGAGAGGTTTTTTGAGCTTGACATCGAACCACAGACACAAGTTCATTATTTTTTTTATCAAATAAAGTGAATCGAACATTGTTGTCGATGAATTTGTTTTGTTAATAAAATGTTTGATAAAAAATAAATATTTCATGTGTGCATTTTTTTTTATTTTTTTTTCAAACATTTTGTTCTTGAAATAATACATTTTCAATTCAAATCTAATAGACTCGAATACAAAATAGATACAATTTGATTGGTGTTGTATATTTGACGTTGTACTTCTTCACAATAATCGTCGTATTTTAAAATCGGGTCATAATAGGAGCCTTGAGTTAGTTCATATTCTGCAAACTCAGACATTTCTCCAGATGTAGTATCATCCAACAATAATGTTTCTGATGAAGGTTGATGTTTTATTGGTTTATTTTCTTGCTGTATGTCGATTTCTTGCTGTATTTCGATTTCTTGTTGCTGTATTTCAATTTCTTGTTGTTGTGTTTGATCTTCTTGCTGTATTTCGGTTTCTTTCTGTTTTTGATTTTCCTGCTGTTCATCACATTGTTGAATAAGATTCATGAGCGTTCCATAATTTTCTTCGTCTTGTTCTTGTTCTTCATCTGTATGGATTGAATCTTTCTTTTGTTTTTTTGTTCTAAATCTTCTGTTATACATTTCAAAATCATGTTCGATGTCTGCTGAATTATTAACGTCTTTGAAAGAATCGTTTGTTTCACCGAACGTAAAACCTTTGAACCGATTGAACCTCTTCATGGAACGCCTCCAAATTCTAAAAAGATGACATATTTCTCGAATAAAATACATGAAATTGTAGTGTCTCTTGATGTTCATTGTTTTGTCGTCTATTTTTCTATTTTTGATCAAGGGCGTTTTCATTATTTGTCCTTTTGAAAAGATTTCTATTTTATACTTGTTTTTGAGCGATGAATTTTTATTCTGAACATAAACGAACTGTACAAAGTATGGATTGTTTATGGTTGGCTTGTTAGTTTTAAATGTGTAAACAAACTGAACACTAATGTAGTTTAATATATCTTCCAGGAGGTGTATAATTTGAAGCTGACATGATTGTATGCGAGTATTTATTTCCTTTTGAACGAGAATGTTTTTTTTCCTGTCTTTTTTGGTGAGCTTGTCTTTACTATTGGTTCTTTTTAAAAAAAACATCATTGTTTATTTTTGTTTTTTATTGAAAAGTGAGCCAATATTTATGGGTCAAGTGAATTTTTCGAGGCACTATTTTTATATATTCTTGTTTGAATTATTTTCAAAAAAAAATTAGAATATTCTGTTTTGTTTTGAAAAAAAGATAGCAAATCAAACATATATATAAAAAATGCGTCACGTGCTCCATAAAAACAAAGAGTATGTATTTTTAAATATTCAAACAGATACTTTTATTTCACAAATCATCAACCATGTCAAAAAGACCCAGGTCACCATGTGACGAATCATACCAAAAAAGAGTAAAGTACAACAATCAAAAAAATCCATTTTTGTCTTTGTTCGACTTGACATGCGATCCTTATATAGCATACAATATTACCAGCTATGTGCAAAAAGATTCATTTTCTTTCATTCAAATGACTTCTGTCTGCAATCAACTATACGAGTGGAGGACACATTGTGTCCCGATCGATGTTTTTCTGTTGTTCATCAAGAACAAAACGACTGAATATGTTGATCACGTTAAAAAATACATTAGCAATTATGATCATCAAAAAATACCAATCAGTAGTGTGTTCAATGTAAAAATCAACCATCGTCATTTTTTAAATCATTACCATCAGATACCATTCTCCAATGTCACCTTGTGTTTTGAACATTTCGTTGACATTAAACAAATAAAACAAAAGTTCAACATTCTCAATAAGAAAACAAGAGATGAACCACGACCCCTCAAAAAATGGTCGGGTAATTTCATGTTTGATTTTTACAACGTTGACATCAATGCACCGGCTTTGAAAGGTGCTCATTTTGATATACGTGATCACATATCACAGTTTCCAATATGCTTTGAAAAATTTGAGTGCTTGAGGCTGGGATTCGAAGAAAAAGTGGGCTTAGATTCGTGCCAAAAAATAACAGATGAACATTTTGAAGGTAGTCCTTTCTTTGAACGATTGACACTTGATCTCAGATTTGATTTCTTGAACAACGCTCCCATAGAAGAACAAATAGAACAAAAAAAAATTCAACTCTCAAAATTAAATTTTTCCAACATTCACAAATTAGAATTAACAACAAACAAACCTTTTTGGTTCGAAGATATGAAATGGTTACCCCCTCAAAAAAAAATCAGACTCAAAACACTCAAACTCAACATACAAAATAGTAGCGAATCCGTTGATAAAATATCGATCCTCAAGTTATTGTCTCATTTTGATTTGAGCACACTGAGGAAATTGGATATTCGATTGTTTTTGTGGAACAATGAAATGTCACTTTTGCGCCAGGATTTGGAAATCGAAAAATGGAATCTTTCCCCATCCATAAAAAAGTTGTACATAGTGAACGTCGTACCTCCAACAAAAGAATTGCCGTGGGTCAAAAACATCGTTCAATTTAAATCATGCATTGATCCATACAATCTTTCAATTTTAAACTTCATTGAGTCCATGAAAAAATTACAACACCTTGGTCTCACTACAATGACGACCAGGCGATTTCCAATTCTCTCAAAAAATGAACGAATAATCAACATGAGTGGATTGAAGAATCCTGAAATTGCTCATTTGAAATTGAACATGTTTAATCCAAAGTGTGAAAGGATTCGATTCAAAATATCAAATGAATGGATGAAAACCTTAAAATCGCTGTACACATCGGATTGTGATGTTATATCAGAGACAAACGATTCGCCATTTCAATCACTGGATCATTTGTGGTTTCAAAAACAGCGCAGCGATAGTCTTGCGATTATTTCCAAAAAGTTCGAGTTGTCCATGTTTCCCAACATCAAACATTGCAAGCTCGTTTTCAATAGTTCTTTCAATGGTTCGGATCATGAAATTTCATTTGTGAATCAATCTCCCAAAATTGAAAAACTCGTCATCCAATGTAAAAACCTATACATCACCAAATGTTCAGACAAGTTTTGTCCAAACCTGAAATCATTGGACATACAATGTAAAACTCTCGTCACATCCTTCAAATTGTTCAATGATTCATGGGTCAATTTAAAAGAACTCAAGATAGAAGTTTTGGATTCTCCTCTTTCATGTTCCTTTTTGTTGAATCGGTGTTTGGACAATTTGATGAGATTGGAGATCAAGGCAACCGTTTCTGAGTTGAAATCATGGATAGAATTGCTCGATCGGATTGATGCAAACGAATCCATACGAATACTATACATTGAAATCAAAAAACTCAAACTTTTCGTTCCTAAAAAATCAGAATTTGAAAAGTTTGAGCATTGTGTACAAAAAATAAAACACAAATTGCCTGGTGCGACAATCAAGCTTATCATTTCTCAATAAAAAATATTCTTTCAATTTCGTGTGTTAAATGATTGATTCATATTTTTTTAATAGATTCGGTTGTGGTTTGCGTGTTTTATTTGTTTGTTTTTCATATTGGAAACTTTACTCCTACAACAAATTCAAAAAAAAACTGCACTGACAACATGAACATTGTAAAATATGACATTGAAAAGAAGGAACATCTTGAAACGATAAAGTCGCTCCAGTTCCAAAATTTATCCTCCAAACAAACACGGTTTGATTCTGTAGTGGAAATAAAAAATCACAATGTTTATTCAAAGGAAATTCCAGTGCAGGACGGTCCCAATGATTTTAGGATGGGTCCCACTGATCGTAGGTTAAAATGCGGAACATGTGGAAACTCGATCGAGTATTGTAGTGGTCATACGGGTCATATTGAATTTCCCCTTCCTGTTTACAGACCAAACAATATTGAGATATTGGTTTCTTTGTTGAATTCGTTTTGTTATTGTTGTTTCAATTTTAGGGCAAACATATCGAATGAAAACAATTCTTCCAAGATCGAGCGCTTGAAAAGGTATTCGATATCGTCCAAAAATAACAAGAAAACGATATTCGACTATGTTTGCAAAATGATGAAAAAAAACACCTGTGAAAATTGTGGAAAAACACAACCAGACTTCAAGAAAAATGGTTTGTGGATCATTATCGAATGGAACCACATGAAAATAAAAAAACAAAAACAAAAACTGGAGCTCAAAAAACTCAAAGACCTTGAAAAATTGAACAATGAAAAAAAGACAAACAAGAAAAAGGCGAAAACTTCGACCAAAAAAAAATTCCAACTCGAATCTCATACAAGTGAACTCAGTAGACAAATAGAGCAGGAAAACATAAATCCCGTGATTGTTCAAGAAATACTTTTTCAAATAAAAGAAGAGTATTTCGAATGGTTCGGCTTTAGAAAAGACAACTCCATAAAGAATGCAATCATATACAACATGGTAGTAGTTGCCCCGTGCATAAGACCAGACATAAAACAGACCCATGGGAGTAAGACGGTGTGTCAGGACAATCTCACTTCAAGGCTGAGCGACATCTTGAAACATCGAGACAAAATATTAGAAGAAATGAAGAACAAATTCTCTGTGAGCACCGTGAAAAATTTCATCATCAAAAATTTCGATGAATACCACAAACGCACTGTTGCTTCTAATTTTTGGGCATCTCTCTTGGAAAACATGAACATGGAGTCTTTATTGAGAGATTTGACCCAACAGAATGAATCCATAAGACCCATATTCGATGCTTTTTGCGAGGGTAAATTGGACATTATTCGTTTTGGTAATTATTTGTATGAGATTATGAAAAAAATTCCATTTGAAAATTATTGGTTGAAACTCCAGAACTTGTACACAATGTATGTGGATCATGAACTCGTGAAAGACGGTCTCAAGCAAGATTACAAGCACCAGCCAACTCGTTCTCTCATGAGTGTTCAGAAAGGTAAGAAAGGAAGATTGAGACTCAATATATCCGGGGTTCGTGTTAATTATACGTCGAGGTGTGTCATCACACCAGATAGTAACATAAATTGCGACGACATAGGAGTGCCCATATATATTTGCATGAGGATGTCTTACCCCGAGAATGTGACAAGGATAAACAAGGACAAGATGCAGAAGTTTGTTGAAAACGGAGACGATATATACCCTGGAGCAATGTTGGTAGTCAAGAAAAACAATCAAACATTGAAATTATCGATCATAGACAAGAAACACCGAAAAAAAATCAATTTGGAGTATGGTGATATCGTTCATCGCCATTTGATCAAAGGTGATCCTTTAATTGTCAATAGACAACCATCATTGCATCAGGGTAGTATAATGTGCCACAAGTGTGTTCCATTACCAGGAAATACGTTTAGATTACATCAATCTGTTTGTGGTAGTTATGGGGCGGATTTTGATGGGTTTGTTGTTGTTCTTGTTATTTTTTTTAAATATTTTTTATTTATTTTTTAATTTCAAAAAGAGATGAAATGAATGTGCATTGTGTTCAGAATGAATTGGCAAAAGCGGAGGCTGTGGTTTTAATGGGAGTGCACAAGCAAATCAAAAACTTGCAAGACAATGGAACGTTGATTGGTCATATTCAAGATTGCATTACTGGGCTGTACATGCTCACGAAGAGAGATGTTTTCTTTGATAGGGGACAAACGATGCAATTTATGATGCACATAAAAATGCAAGAATGTTCGATCCCGATGCCCTGTATATTGAAACCTAAGCCTCTATGGTCAGGGAAACAGATATTCTCTCTCGCTCTCCAAAAATCATTGAACATAAAACGGTGGGTGAGATCGGGTCGATCCAAAAATATCGAGACATTGGAAGACGAAGACGATCATTCGAGTGAAAATAGTGCAGAAGTGAATGAAAAAATCAAAGAACTCAAATATGTTGTAGAGGGAGATTTCATCAACGAAAATTATGTGTTCATCGATCACGGTTACTTGATTCTCGGAAGAATATGCAAAAAAATGGTTGGTAGTTGTTCGATGTCAATTCAAGATATTGTGTATAGTCAATTCGGAGACCAGGAAGCGGGTGATTTTATAAACAAAACGGCAATGCTGGCTCACATGGCTCTCTCCTATTTGGGTTTGAGCATAGGGTTCGATGACATTGAAATAAATCAAGATCAAAAAGAGAAAATAGATTTGGTACTTGAAAAACTGGAAGAATGCAATATCAAAACATTCAACATAGAAAATCGCGTGGGTATAAACAAATATCAAGTCGAAAACTACATCAACGATGTTTGCAACCAGGCACTAAGCATAGCATCGAGCTACATTTGCAACGAGGAAATACCAGACAAAAATGCTTTCAGTTTGATGAGTGTTCCTGGCTCGAAGGGTTCCGATATAAACACAACTCAGATGAGATCGATGATGGGTCAACAAAACATATTGGGTCAAAGACTGCAACCTCAAAGTTGCGATCGAATTATGGCATACTTTAGACCAAACGATGAAACACTGAAGAGTCATGGTTTTATTGCTTCTTCGTTGTATAAGGGAACACACCCAGTTGAGTTTGGCTTGCATTATCAACCTTCGAGGAGAGACGTTGCCAATAGTACAACGCGTACATCGGACACAGGGTACAAACAACGTAAATCTGGAAAATCGACAGAAGGTGTAGTGGTGCATTATGATGGAACAGTCAGAATACCCAACGGGTTCATCATTCAATTTTGCTACGGCGGGGATCAATTGAACCCAAAGAAATTGCAGATTGTGAAATGCAAGTCCATGTTGAAATCGAACCAATACATAAAGAATCGATATTTCAACATTGATCATTTCAAGAAAACAGAACTCAAACAAAATTACGATCAAAACAACAAAATACTCAATATGTGGTGTATTCATGCCCTGCAAACAAAGAAAAAAGTGGTACTCAAACGTTTGAGGGAAATTCGTTATCAACTGGGAACAGAAAAGATTGATCAGATGATTATACCATTGCACCTCAAACATTTCATCAAAGAAATCGATCAATATTCACACCACATTGAATCACAAAATTCTGTTCCTGTCACCATTGTAAAACTTTACGGAAAAATAATGCTACTCGTCCAAAAGTTGAATCGATTGGTGAGTCCTTATGCCAACATCAACGATTTTCTGTACCACGTGTGGATTACGTGCACTCCCAGAAAAATAATTGCCAAGTACAAGTACAACGAAAAACAACTCGACATTTTGTGTGACAAAGTGTATAATCTCTTCGCACAAAGTATCATACAATCAGGGGAATCGGTAGGAAATCATGCGTCAGAGTCCATAGGAAAACCTGTGACTCAAATGAACTTGAACGCGAGACACAGCACGGGTATTGGAAGCAAGGATATGTCTTCGGGGTTGCCTCGTCTCACAGAATTGTTTCTCGTTTCAAAAAATTCAAAATACAGCAAAATGGTGTTATTCTTGAAGAGACCATACTGCCACGACCAATCCATGGTTCAAATGGTTCAACACAATATCAAACAATTGTACCTGTGCGATGTTGTGGAAAATAGCGCGGTTGTTTGCTCCGAAGATTTGATCGGGTTTGATAAAAAGAACGACCAAACGGTCAATCCGTCTATCGAACGAATCATTCGAATGAACAACTCACTGAAATGTCAATTGGAATCCGATTCAAATAAGCAGAATTATTGGATCGTTTACAAGTTGAAAAGAGACTACATGAAACACATACAAATTGGAATACCGTCAGTCATACAGAATTTCCCGCTTGACTTTTTGAGCCAGCTTTCAACTCCATGCAGCGTGTATGAAAAACAATCTTCACCCAGTAAAATATCAGACGAAGAGCTTAAAAACGCACCAAAAGACATTCATGAGTTTTACAAATGGATGCAGCACAAAAATAGAGAAACGTCAGTATCCAAACCATATGAAGTGTTTTTCTCCGTGGAAAATGAACAACAATGGTACATCATATTAAAAATAAGGATAATCAATGATATGCACCAATTTTTCAAAAATCCAAAAGACAACAAACGAAAAAGAAACCAGTCCAAAGAAAATCAAGATGGAGAACCACCCGTCAAAAAAACAAAGTCCAATGATTCGACTGCTGTTGATCCGTTCAAAGTACCAAACCCCCGAGTAAAAAAAAATATGGACGTGGATGAGCAAAAATCGCCAAGGAGCAAAACAACCAATGTGGTTCTCAATCCAAAACAAATATCAAAGATAATCAAAAAAAATATAAATTCCAACCAACAATCCAGTCTCGAAAAATCAATTTATTATTACATCAAAGAACACCTCGTTAAAAACACACTCATAAGAGGAATACCTGGAATAAAAGACACTTTTGTCAGGGAGATCGATTTCAAATGGCTGGATGACTCAGATCCAAACATAGAAAATCATGAAATAAAAAAAAACAAATGCTTCATCATAGAAACCGAAGGAACGTGTCTCAAGAATGTTCTGCACCTTCCCTACATTGATTCACAGCGATCATTTTCCAACGATGTGCATGAGATGCATCAACTTTTCGGTGTCGAAGTGGCATCCAAAACGTTGACCAACGAGTTCCAAGAAGTCATAAGTTTTGGAGGCACATACATCGATACGAGGCACATACAACTGATTGTTGATTTTATGACATACCAGGGTGAACCCAATCCTCTATCTAGACACAACATCAACAAAAACAACGAAAGTATACTGTTGAGGGCATCATTCGAAGAAACACCTAAAGTTCTCACGGAAGCGTCTATATTCGGTTACGAAGACCCTATAAAAGGAATAACATCGAACATGATTATGGGTCAGAATATGCCCATGGGTACTTCAATGTTTGAAACAATGTCTCAGCAAAGAATCACAAGTAAAGATATTTTTTTGAACAACTTTTGAAAAATAAAAATTGAAATTTTTTATTTATTTTTTTAAAATCAGTTTGACTGTGTATGAATCACACTTAAGGAGCAGGGATCAAATATTCTGTAGGGAATTCTATTGCTTGCTCGAACACTCCTTCTAAATCGATTTCTGGTTCATTGCCATTTTCCAATTGAAGATTGTTTCCGTTTGGTCTAACTATTTTTGATCTGTTGAAAACACCCATGTACACTGAACCTGGTCTCAATGATAATGCAAGGTTTAATATGTTTGATGCGGATAGGAATCTATAAGGAGCAGGTGTTACCAAAATGATATTTTTTGAGTCTGATTGATCAGGTGGAACAAGGGATTCACCAGTTTGATCAAATGTTAAACTTGAGTTTCTTACAAAAATGGTGTCTCCAGTTAAAAATTGATCAAGGTCTCCTTTTAAAAAGTTTAATACAGATTCTTCTTCTTCTTGATTTTTGATCAAGTAAGTGTGATTTCTCTCTACAACAAAGTTGAATGTGCTTCTGTGTTTTGAATTTTTTGATCTAGTATTAACTCTTATGGAACGTTCGGTTTCTTCGGTTTCTATTACACCACCAGTTTGAATGGTGACCAAGTTTGTGTTTGCACCAATTCCTTTTTCTACAAGACCGTCAATTTGAGATTGCAAATCTGCAACATTGTCTTCTAAATCGGTCTCTAAAGTTTGAAGTTTTTCTGTGATTTGAGTCAATGAAAAATCGTCCCCTGGTGTGTTTGGGTTAGTTGGTGACAAACCAAACAAGCTTTGTAAAATATATCTCAAATCGAAAGCTGTTATGCATTGTCTTTGTCCTTCTTGGGTGTTGAATTTTTCTACGGTTCTCAATTGGTCTACTGGTGTGGTTTCTTGAAAGTTTCCAGCAGTTTGGGTTCTTCTCTTTAATAGTGGTAATGTGGTGGATGACATTTTAAAAAAAGTGCGATCGGTGATAATATGTTCAAATGATATGTGAATATTCAAAAAAAATGATGAAATGGATTTTATTTTATCGATTACAAATTATTTTTGTGAAACGATGCCATTGCAATATTGATTCCTTTTTTCAAAATCTGAAACGGCTATAACAACTTGTTACAGAGACATAAAACAATTTTTTTTTGTAAAAAAATGTACTATTCAAGTTTGTCAATGAAATTAAACGGTTTGTTGCAATATTTGAATGTTTGATATGTTGTATACATCAGGAATTGATCGTCGGTACAAGTTTTCAAATCTTCAACATCATCTGTTGATTCACTAAACACGATGGTATAAGAAAGAAATTTGTTTCTCAACGTTATTTCTTGTATTTGTCGCACAATGACAGACCACAAATTTTTCTTCCATGTGTCCGAGCTTTCTTTGTTCCCCTTGACATAATAGGGAAGTTTAACAAACATGACACACTTGCATACTTTGTCTTCGTCAGAACAAATGTCTTTTTTGTTGACGATTGAAGTTCTAAATATGTATTGTTTGATGTCTTTCACTTTCTTTTCGTTGGAAGGAGATTTTCGCAATGAGCATTTTTGTTTGAAACTTGTCCAAAATGTTTTCCAATCAGAGTTGGGAGATGGTGTATTTTTTTCGTATTTGTATGTTTGATATGTGTTTTCAAAATAGGATTTTTGACAATTGACCATTTCATCGTTCGAATCTACAAACACAACGATGCAATTTTGTATTTCTGGTTCGGATTGCATTTTGTGTTGTGTTTGTTTTTTTTGTTAAAATATATTTAAACCCATTATTGACTTCTCTTCAATATCGAAAATAAATATTTTTTACATGAAAAATGGAATTTTCTTTTTTTTTTAAAAATTTTGATTTTGTGTGTGTTTCTGTTTGAATGAATTTCTTTATGTTTATTAGATTTGTTCAAAGTAAAAATATTTTTATCGCTCAAAACGAACATTATTCAATACTCGATGATTGAGCATCGATTATTGTTGTTTTTTTTTCAATCGCATACGATGGTTGTTTTTGATGGTATTTTGTGCATTCGAGCACCCAAATATATTTTTGTGTGTTTTTATAATAAAATAAATTATCAATACATAGATTAATTCCGATCACATATTTCAGAAAAAAATACACACGACTCATTGTAAAACATGTCATCTTTTTTTGTATCGAGTAGATCATTTGAAAGATTAAGAGCGTCCGAAATTTCGAGACGTGCAAGCTCATTGGATGATGCTGACACCATAGAAAATTTTGCATTCTTCGTGGTGTTGTACAAAACCGAAAACGATAGAAGAACTTCAAGAAACAGAAGACTCAGAGAAAATATTGCATTCTACTTGGAAAAACTACAGATTCGTTATTTCGATTTGAGAGGAAAAGACATTTACGACATTGTTTTACCAAATGGACAACAAGCTTTCACTCCAAGAACTGCTAGAGATTTGCTTCGATCGCCTTCATCATCATCGTCATCATCATCTTCATGTAGCTGTTCATGTTCTTCAAGTAGCTCAAGTAGCTCAAGCAGCTCTTGCAGATCATCGATATGCTCGTCTTCATCATCAAGCAGCTCCCCATCGAGTAGCTCATCTTCTTCAGATAGAAGAAGAAGAAGGAGAAGAAACAACAATGTCATATTCACTGATAATATTGTTATAAATACATTGGCTGCTCCAGTAACAAATCCCCCTGTTACGAATCCTCTGGTCGTGAATGGGTCAAGAAAATCAAGAAAAGGTGCTTCGCAATCAAGAAAAGTAAAACGATCAGAACAAAAGGCGATCGAAACAATTCAAAAAATAGTTGATTCCAAAAGTGATGACGAATAAATTTCAATTTTATGTTTGATTTTTAGTATGAATTAATAAAATCAAATAAATTAATCTTGTTTTTGATCCAAATTATTTTTCACTCAACAAATGGAACAACTCGCATCAAACTTATATCCATTTACCAGCAGTTTCAACGAGACCTCTCAAACCACAAATTCTGCAAACGAAAACGCGTTCTTTGGTGACTTTGGCAAAAACGATACATTTTTATCTGGTTCCGAGAACGATGATCCTTTTGGAATGAATGATTTTGGATCGATACCAAAAAAAAATATGGATTTTTTAAGCTCATCTTCTCTCGATTCGGCTCCACCCAGTATTTCTCAGGTCTTTCCAATAGCATCGAGTATTCGAATAACTTCTAAACCAGAAACACAAAAAAATGTTTCATTTGAATCAACAAAAAAAAATATCAATCCGAAAACTCGTTCAGTAATACAATCCGTCGATTTTGACGAAAAGTCCAATGATTTGGTTGATCTTTCTCGAAAAATCAAAGAGAATGCCGAAAAAAATGCCGAAATGGTCTCAAGCATCGAACAACAAATTAGACAATACACAGAACAAGCTCTCCAAGTATCCAAAGTAACATCTAACCGACTTATAAAGTCTCTTTCTGAAATACCAGACGACTTTTCCGACAACAAAAAATCCATAATGAAAGTAATGAATTTGTATCGCGACTACATATCTGAACTTATCAAACGAATAGCCAAACAAATCAGAGAAAAAGATAGAGACATCAAGTTGCTGAAATTGATTGTTCAAAATGTTTTAAACAGAACGGCTGAATTCTTGCAGGAAATGATTTTATTACACGATAGCTCGAATAAGGATTTGGCTCAACTGTCTTATATTATGAATCAAATGCTTCACGGCATTCGTATGGACAATTATACTATAGAAAAGTATAATATGCTCGATATTGAAAAACAGATTGTTTTCAAAAAAACTACAGAAGTCATGCAGTCCTCTCAAATGGTGGTTGATTTTTTCTTACAGTGGATTCGATTCTCAAAAGAAATTTTCTCTAAAATAGCAGAACACATTAAGATGAACGATCCAAGCTCAAGGTTCATGTCTGATGTGAGTCCCTACATTCAAAATTTCCAGAACGTCAAATCAATGATGGAAGCAGTGAAGTGCTCCAGTTATGTGAAAGACATTTGTTTCAATTATATGGAGGAGACGGGGAAAAAGTTTGAACACGATTTTCAAACATTCATCACCATAAATCTGGCAAAAACACTATATGCATTTTCTATTCACACGTTGATAATTAGTGGATTGGTTGTTAGAACCATAGAACGATCACAGGAGCATAGTTTGTACAAGACCAACGGACAGCGAATAATCAATGACCATCAATACATCGAATGGAAGAAGATTATTGATTTTATTAAAAACCAGGAAATTTTCAATTTGTGGATCAATGAAATAAATGTACTTAAAAATCAATATCTTCATTGAATCATGAAAAAAACAAAGCAAATAAATAAATAATTTTTTACATCACAAAACACGCACATGTTATTTTGATTTATTGAAACAAAACGCATCTTTTATTGTTTCATTGAAAAATAAAAAAAAACATTTCCCTTTTTGAATTGACAAAAAAAGCACACACACCCAAAACAAAAATATGAGCGAGGATATCACAAAATGCATGGAATTCGAAGTCAACGGGAGTACATCGATGTCTCAGGTCGTCCACGTTTCAACGCATTATGTGGACGAGTGTTTGAATCGGTTCAGAAAAAACATGATGCAGGATTACAAGAGAAAGCAGAGAATAAATTATGATTTGATGTATGACATTATAGGAGATTTTCAAAGCCAGCAAAAAGAATACATGATGCGCTACCTCGAACACTGTAAAAAGAACCCAATGCAAATAAATTCTCCACCTAAAATTCCACAGGAAAAACCCATAGCCAAACCGATAATCAAACAATACGAAAAGGTGCCACAAAGAAATTCCGATCGCGAACGATCCCATGATTCCGAAAGTCATTCCGAAAGCGACTCTGAAAAAAGTGAATATGAAGATCAATACTTGGATGATTTGAGCACCGATTCTGATTCATCTGATGTTTCCTCCAAAAAATCAAAACCCAAAAAGAAATCCTGTGCCATTTCCATGCACGACGCAAAGGAAATACAAAAAACACTATCCCTTTCGATACAGAGCAGTTCTTCTCAAATGAACCGACAATTGAAATCATTGTTTTTACAAATGTTCAATCCAAAAAACGATTTCAAAGCAAGAATAAATCCAGTGGTCGATCTGACCTACTTCATGAAAATAATTTCGAACGCAATAAATATGATCAGCAAAACAATATACGCTTATGGAAACACTAAAATCAACAATCTCTCAATCAATTTCAATGATGATATCTACGCCCCTGAACTCATTGTTGACCAATTGGGTTACAGGAAAGACGCATTGAAATATTTGGGTGAAGTTTTGTCTAGCCGATGTAAGATCGATTACTCTTCTGAGAAAACAATAGAACTCGTCAATGATTCGTTCAGAAAGTGGCAATCCTCGAATCACTATGAATCGTTTAGAAATATCTTGCAATTTGTGTTGTGTTCGATACACGTATTAAAAATGAGTGTGCCTGTGTTTCAAAAGGACAACAATATTTCTATTTCAAGAATCGGAATCAACAAAAACACAGACACATACATTGAAAAATACACAACAAAACTCAGCATAGAACACTCCGTTTTCAACACCCTTTGTTATACGCACGATTATCTGATGTTCCTTGTTCTGGTGTGTCTAGACGTGGAACACCAATCCACAAAATCGATCATTATGAGTTACATATCAGAAGACGATCTCAAAAAAGGAGCCGAAACATACAATTACAATTCGTTTTTGCACATCCTCCAAATTGAGAACTCACTGGACGTTTCGTTGGCTAATCTATTGAAATAAAATTTTCTCGGAAAATGAAAACCTTCAATAAAAGTGATCATGTCACATTTGTTAAATTGCATTGGTTCGAAATGGATTAAACTTTGACATGAATGTTTTTTTGTAAAAAAAAAATCACAAACACACACAACAATCACCATGGAACAACCTGAAACAAACGACAGGATTATCCGATTCATCTTGATTTCTTATTTTCACAAGAACACACCCGTTTCATCAAACGACGGTTGTCTCATTTATATTCATGATTTTTTTGATTCAAAAAAACAATTAAACACTTTTGTCGAAAAACGATTGAAAAATCAATTGGTTTTTCCCAAAGTTCCAGAAGATAGTCCTCTCTATGGAAAGAAATGGGATTCCGTTCCTCTCATTTGTGTTCAAAATAATCGATTTTATTTGTTGGCTTCGAGTGATTTGTCCGATGAAATTCGCCATGATAAAATCATGTCCATGCTCGAACACTACAAAATGAAAGACAATTTTTCATTTTTTGATGATCTCGAACAATACACATACAATGAAAAAAACAAACCAATAAATCAAAGCTTCAAACCAACTCCTTATGCAATGGTGTATATGATGGAAGACCCTGAGCACTCCGAACAAGAAACTATTTCAAACAAACAAAATGCAATCGTTTTTATATCATCATTCCCCAATCAAAAGGACTGTCTCGAACAAATAGAACAAATGCAAGACACGACATCGTCCTTGTATGATAAGACGACCCACACGGGATTGAGGTGTGTTCCCATGAGAAAATGGTTTTGGTGCAATACGTACTGTATCGATTATCACGACATTATGCAACTACCCCAGTACAACACAACCATAAAAAGCGAACGTCCCTCCAATTTGAAAAGCATGTATGATGGAACGAATAATGTGTTCACTGATCCAGCGTCACGGGCAATCATCAAGAAATACATTGAAGAATCGGAAAAGAAAAACCTAAAATCGAACCAGGATTTTTTGAAAATGAACAACGAAGCTATAAAGCACAAGCACGAACAAGATGTGAAAGTTGAACAAATTGAAAATATCATTGAAAAAGTGTTAGGTTGGATGGACGTGTCGTTTGTTCAAGATTTTGTTGAAAATAAAAAATAAATTTTTTGAAAAAAAAAATAAAAAAAAAATGATTATAAATAAATAGCCACGTGCATGTTTCTATAAATAATGAATTCGAGTATTGCAAATCAAGTTGAAAAACAATCGACATCTCAAAACTCAGAAAAATCCTCACTAGATTATTATTCGTCGACTGTCAGCAAAATAAAAGACAAAATAGTTCCCCATTCAATCCAAGAAAACTTTGGTCGAATAAAAGAAATTGGAAGTTTGGTTCAACCGTTCGCCCAATCCATTATAATTGGGAAAATGGACGAATACATTTTTTCGAGCAAGCCCGTGGAAATAGGATATCAATGGTCAGAAATAAAGAGGGATCGTTTGCTCAACGATTATTGTGGCATATTTTATGCAGAATACAGGCATATGGATGCAGTGACGTATGATCAAATAATGGAATACATTAATCATTTGATCCACAGTTATTATCACATATGGAATCATCAACACGAATTGCCCGACATGATTCTACAAAAGAACAATGAAAAACTGATACAAACTTTCAAATACATTATGAACTATTTTCTGTTGTTCGACAAAAAGGTCAAACATTATTGCGAGTATCAAAAATATTTGCTCGACCAATACACCAAACAATATTACAAACAATACAGTGAGAACATCCACGACAAAGATAATTTGCATTTCAGCAATAAAAAATTGGACGAACTCATGCAAAATTACATTGAATCAAAAAACAGAGCAAATCACTTTAAAGAACTCGCGCAAACCATATGCACCATAATGTCCAGATACAGGTTTTCGTTTTATGACTCGGATGAATCAGACGAAGAATCGTAAAAGATTTAAAATAAAAAAAAACCAATCATTGAACTAATTTATTTTCAGATTTGAAATGTAATAAGCGTAACTTGTTTTTCCATCGATCAGTTCTTTTGAGTTTGAGGCTTTTGTATATATTTTTGGAACGGCCTGTATGTTTGAACTGAGTTTCAAATGATTAGATACGGCATAAAATGGATGCATCAGAGACACTTGAATTGGGATTTTAATGTCGATCTTTGTTTTGGGGTCGCGTGTCTCCAAAACACGATTGACCCATTTATGGGAGTCCAAATTACGAATGATTGTCTCGAAATCGAACGACCACAAATGAATTTGAAGCGGATTTTTCGTTGTTATTTCAGCCTCTTCGTGTTGTGTATAAATGTGTTCGTATTTGGTTTTCCATTGTTTTTGCATGTGATTTGTTGTGAAATGATGCAATATTGTGTTTATGTTTTGTTGAACTGTTTTGCTGTTGCACATGATGAATTCACTCTTGTTTGTGGCATCGATTTTTTGCTGAATGCATTGATGTATTGTTTTGGGTGCTGGTTGTTTGAAATGCAAAATATGGTATTGATTTCTCTTCTGGAATCTTTTTTCGGAATGGAACCTATCAAAGAACCACGAGAACATTTTTATATTTGTAAGTTCCATGTTGGAGCACATGGATATCAATTGATCATCTATGTTGATCACTTCTACTTTTTGATTGGTTTCTCTGGAAATATCAGAAACATCAATCTTGCTACAATCACCAATGTACACATCACTGGCGTCAGAATTTTGTTTTATAACTTGCAACACAGTTTGATTGAACCATTGTACTTTTTCATACAGATTGAAAAATGAAGTGCTGAAAACTACGAGTTTTCTACTTTGTGTTCTTTGCTCTTGATTTTCTACTATTACTCTCTTGATTGAATAAAAAAATCGAAGAAAATTGAGCCAAAAAACTGAGAAAACGATGCATGAAATTATAATAAACATTTTTTTTGAATATTTTTTTTGAAAAAAAAAACAAGTACAGATGATTTTTTTTTATTTTTTATATTGATTTGATGTTAAATTATTAGTATCATGAACCACATGAATTTCTAAAAATCAGGCGATGTAATGTTTTCATCTATATATTGTGTCAATTCTTGATAGTCACCTTGTTCAATGTAAACTTTGACATTGCTCAAAAACAAATGGTGTGTTCTGAATTCTTGAATCTTATATTTTTCGATCGTGTAAAAAATGAAATCAATAAAGTCCAACGTGACACCCGACATAAAATCAAGCGCCTTGGCACAATCATCTATGTTGTAAAAGGGGTCGCAGCAAACTCTGATAAAACGAACAATGTTCTTGTTTTTGTACTTTGTTTCATATTCGTTTGGATTGTACCAGTTCAATTTTTGCTTGTATTGATCAAGTGTTATTGCATTGTCCGTGTTTTGTATTTTGACGTTGACTACGTGGTGAACAAACCACACATATTCTTTTATGAGCGTTTCTTGATTTATTTTTTTTCCAAGAGGTATGTTCAACGCATAAAGGCTTAGAAAGTTTTTTAGAAAAACTCTACAAAATATACAAGGAATGAATAGGGTGTAGTATTTTAGGAAAATGAGGAGGTCTTCTATTTGTATCTTGTGGAAAACTAAAATATCGAGGAAAAACCACATTATCTCACCAAACTTGTGTGTGTTCATTATTTTTAAATGTGAAAATTTGAAAATTTATTTAACGCCTCTCAAAAAAGCATAGCTTCATTTCAACAACAATTCAAAAAAAAAACAAAATGAAAAAAAAAACGATTCTCTTCACAATACACTTTTGTACATATATTTGTATTCACTCTTTTTCATTAAGGGTTTGTCATTTCTTTTGTTCACGCTGTTGTGTATTCTGAACATTGACCAATACACATCTTCTCTGTTTTCACTGTTCATCTGATCTTTCAACTCGCTCTTAAAATGCTTCCTGCATTTCGGACATTGTAACAACATTCTCACACTTTCGAAATATTGAGCCAGCACGATTCGATTATAATTCTTTGACAAAAAATGACAAGTGCAGTGGAGGCTGTACCATATGAAAGAGTACATTTCTTTTTTTGAAAACTGTTGATCGAAAAATGTTTCCAGTGAATGCTTGCATTGATTTTTCTTGCAATATGATGAATAAAATGAAAGGAGACCCGATTTGATTGATTTTTTTTTCTTGAACATTTTTGGATCGGTTGTGTCCAATGAATTATAGTAATGAGGGAACAATTTTTTTCTGCATTCAAAATATTTTTTAAGCAAATTGGACTTTGTTTTTTTGAGTTTACTGGAGCATTGACTTACAAAGACAAAATCCGCCACCAAAAAATGGTTGCACAAAACTTCCATTGAATACGTCATTTCTAACAAACATCAATTGTCTTTTTTATTATGAGCAACCATAATATACATCTTTTCTTTTAAATTTTGGAAATGATGAAATCAATATTTTTCATGTTAAAAATAAAAACAACACAACAATTTTTAGTCATCCAATATATTTATACCCTCATTTTCAAACCAATCCAATAAAAATAAAATGGACATCAATGAAATCAAATTACCCCAAGAAAAAGAATCAGGGTTCACAATGACAACTCCGATAAAAAAATTCAAACAATGGGTCTCTAAAAATAGTGCCAAAACAATAGTATTTGTTTTGGTTTTGATTATAGCAGTGCTTCTGATTTTCTTGCTTGGATTCATTGTATATATAAGATTGACTGTGAATAAAAGTGATTTTGCAAATAATGAGTTGAGAGAAAACACAATAAGTGGAAATAGTGTGACATTGGATGATGATAGTGATTTGGCACCAGAAGGAGCGACTCCATTGAACAGATTTGAATTTATTGATAAGTTGGACAAGCAAAACAGTGATTTTGGAATATTTTTCATTTTCAAAAAGAAGAGTGTTGCATGTTCAAGGTCAAGTAGAAGATTCAACAAGGCTTACAATGTTGCTATTGGAAGACGGAACGAAAATAATTACAATCAAATACTCCCACTCTACAGAGTCAGGGTGATAGACATTGAGGGCTCGAGCATTGAACAGCCTGTAAAAGCAAACGGAGTTCCGTATATTTTATTCAAAATTAAACCAGGAGTCACGAGAAGAGTAGTGGGTCAGCGAACAGTCGAAGAATACTATGAATTGATTGTGTCTGCGTTTAGTGAATAAAACAAGAAATAAAAAAAATCACTTAGTTCTTTTTAATTTGTTTTTATGTAGTGATTGAACAAATCAGCAGAAGTTGAGAAATCAGTTGATAAATCTTTTTCATAGTTGGTCTTGACATTTTTTAAAATGTTTTTGAATTTAGAAGGACTCATTGCTGATTTTTTCAAAGATGAATTCCCATGTATATATTCCATCGTCTTGTTTCTGTCATGCTCGTTCGACCAATCGATGTCTCCCCTTTTTGCATGCCTCACCAGATCATCAGGCGTTTGAGATATGTACGATTTTTGAGGTTTGTGTTTCTTTTGCATGTAATGCTTGAACACGTTTTGTATGATTTCATTTGTGTTTTGTTCAATAGGATCGTCATACTCTCTTATATCATCCATGTAAGATTGATCATCCTCATCATACTGGTTGTTGCTTTTGTTTCCCAGCGTTGAATAATCGTCTTCGTTATCGTATTCACGATCCGTATCATCATCGTCTTCTTCTTCGGATTCGTCATTCTCTTCATCGGAAACATCAATTCCTATTTCTTCATTGGATATAGTGCTTTCTTCGTCATATTCTGTGAGACTACTCGATTCGTCTTCTTCGTTACTGACATTTTCATCGTAAGAATCTGTTTCTTCTACCGAGATCACGGATTCCCGCTGGTCAATATGGTTCAAATCATCATTCACAAAATGTGCTACAAATATATCTTGTTGATTGAGGGGTTTTTTTATTGCTCTTCCTTCGTCTGCTGGTCTCCATAAATCTCTCACCATAAAGCGATCCAAATAATTGTTAATTTGTTGCAACGATTGAAAGAAACATATACACTCATTCTCAAAAACCAGAACATAAACATCATTTCCATTTATCTTCATGATGTGAGCGAAATAGGGGTAATCGCTTGTGCACTGATCGTATGTGTCTATCGATAAGATAGCCCTCTTCCTTGTGGTTGAGTTCATTTGTTGTATTTGGTCATACAATACGATTTTCATGTATTCTATTTTCTTTTTCAACATGTCATACAGAGGTTTGTGTGTGACATTGGATACAGCAAAGGACAACCATTCAAAACAAATATTGGCAAAGTACATGATCCATTTTTTGTCTGAATCACATTGAATCG
>Ga0100391_1001882_pt1 | contig 22733 bp, 18 predicted proteins | sample CryGeymeta201515_FD_81541 | JGI IMG/M metagenome (GOLD analysis project Ga0100391, IMG submission 81541) | Groundwater microbial communities from Crystal Geyser aquifers in Utah, USA - Crystal Geyser metaG 2015-15 | ecosystem: Environmental > Aquatic > Deep subsurface > Groundwater | place: USA... | reverse complement strand
TTCCCTTTTGTCCTGTTGATTCCTACCTGGTAGCCAGGTTCCAGTGCTATATTTATTGTGCTCACCCTTCATTCTTACTGCTGCATTTTCTCCTTGACCATGGTGCTACCTCTCCGCGATTTCTATACCTAAACATTATTTTTGAATATACAATTCTGGAACTGCATCCAGTTGAGAAATATTGCAGTAACATCAATAGTCTCCAAAATACTCTCCTTTTGTAGACAAGCCTGCACATTGAATGATTGCACACAAAGGCACAATACTGCCTCAATTCGACCCAATTTTGTTTGTTTGTCTGTCTATTCTTTACTTGCTAGAATTTTGCAATTCATTTAAAATTGCTCCTGATCAGATGATGGCGGTAAGCTTTCCACTTGAATTTCTCCGTTGGCCGCCTTGTCGGCGTCTTCAATTCCATTGTTGTTGCTGCTATTGCCCGAAGGTTCACTTCCCCCCGTCATTTCCGAATAGCAAGACGCCACAATGGACACAGAAACGAGAAAGGAAAACCAAGTGAAGTAGTAGAGATTTCCAATAGCCGACCCAGGTCCCTTGGTCGAAGTAATGAATGCAACTCCGCAACAATTCAAAATGGTTAAAATCAACGCCAGGACTCCCTCAAAAACAAAAGGAGCCGTGGAGGTAACTAATTTCATTCCCACCACCATAATAGACAAGAAGGCCCCGATGCTCCCAATGGCGACTCCAAATTTGGTACGACTGCAGTAAACATCCAATCCATCCACGACAGGTTTGCAATCAATTTGTAAAATATTGGAGCTCGCTCCCATCACCACCAAAGCACAGGCCAACATGCCGCTCCAGAGTTCCAATCGCTGCGACCGATTGGTAACAGATCCAACCAAATCGACGCCAAAAACGCTCCGCAAATAGGACACGAAAAGGGAAATAGACGTCACAAAAGCGGCCCAGGAAAAGTAGTACAAATTGCCATTCAGTACAGTGTTGTTGCACTCGTTGTTGGTAGAATGCTGGACGGCCAGGTTGTTGTTGGCATTGCTTACGATGCTGACAATACCACTCCAAAAGGCGACCAGGACGATGCACACGACTCCTTCTAATTTGTTGTTGGTAACAAAGCCGGCATAGACGGGACTGAGTTGAAACAGAACCATCAGGGCCGTCAGGGAAAAGGTAATGGCCGAACAAGCCACAGCCCACTTGGCGTCTGCCGTGACGGGATCTTGATCGTTCTTCACTTCGACACTGGCCCCCAGCGTGACGGTGGAAAAAACAAGAAAGGCAGTCCAGAGCGTAAATCTTGGCGAACGTCCCATGATGGCTTCGCCCGTTTCGGGATTAATGTTGGACATTATTTTGTTAATAACTATATATATTAAATAATGATGATATTTATTGCTTCTGGCAAAAGGGTTGAGTTGGGTTGGTTGCGATCAAGAGAGTTGAGAAAATGCAACAGTAGTAGTAGAAATTGCTACAACAAAAGGCCGCCGAATAAAATTAATGCACTTCGAGTCGTATTTTTTATTATGAGAGTGGTACTGGTAGTATTTGTGTCTTTCCTTGTTTGTGTTTGTTTGTGGTCCGGAAGTCGCAAAACAAGATACAATACGTGATGATGATGATAATAATAATAAATACAGTAAAAATTGAGTACCTACTAGTAGTCTCCAATAGTAGTCTCTCTAGTACTAGCTACTAGTATTAGTAGTAGCTAGGAGTTTGTCGGATGACCTCTTGCTTTGCTTGCCTGGAAATTCTCGTTTTTCAGTATTGTCACCAAAATAATAAGGACTCATTTTTGTACGAGTAAATAATAATCGAAAATTTTAAATCTAACTGCCGAGGTCTATTGGTAATATAGTAGAAGTATGGTGTGCTGCAAAAGGATACTACTAGTTTCTACTAATAGTGCCTGGTAGTCTACTACTCTACTAGTAGAGTACAGTAGACTCCAGCTACTAGAGTAGTAGACGAGGAGGGTTGAAATGTACTACTTTCTAGCTAGTAGCCTTCGGGTGACCTTGGCGCCCTGCGGGCGCCATAGTTGTGATCCCCGTTAATTAGATACTGTATTCAATTTTTAGCTAGCTACTTGATGTTACAACAGAAAAATCCTGCTAGAATTGATCCACCCAGAAATATATTGTGGGGCGACAACGCGAATCCCAACAACTTCCAGCAGGACAGAAAAACAAAACCACGCATACAAACAGACAATTCTTGAAGATTATTGACTTACAAGTAGTATATCTTTGACCATGGTGCGTACAGTACGATACTCCGTGCGAAATTTGTATTGATATAATAACTTTCACAATGAGTATATATTATGATTGTTTCCATTCCGAGAATATCATCGAATTACTTTTATCGATTACTATGATGAGTTGTTATTAAGATTGAAGGAGGAAAGGGGCAAGCAGTGTTTCGTCGGATGTTGGCGATCATACATCTTGCTGAGGATTTTTCCTAATCACATTACTCAGTATTTTTCTATTCATCTCACTTCATTTTCGTATTCCACTTCCTTCTCCTGTAATAATATTATTACTAATGATAATTGCAACCTAAAACAACAACAACAACAAAATATAAAATAATAACATGTGACTCAACAAATGAAATGAATAATAATAATAAAAAAAACAGTCGACTGCTTTTCGTCTTGCTGTGCATCGGGCTCGTCCCATGGTCACAACCAACACCGCCATGTTGGCACGCCACACGCAACGTCGGAATGCTCAGACCGTTCCCCGTTTGGGCACGGAAGAACAAATGAAGGCCGAAGCGCTCGAACAGATCAAGGCCCGATTGGCGTACCAAAAGGAACTCATGAAGATCAAGGGAGATTCCAAGGCTCACACGGAGGAAGAAGTTGCGGAAATGTACAAGTGGGTCAAGGTGACCTTTATGGTCGGACTTCCCATCTGCTTGGCCTCGGTCGTCTTTTCCTTTGTTATGGAAGAGCACGCTCACAAACCCGAAGGAGAACTACCCGAGTTTATCAAGCACCGCGCCAAGGAATATCCTTGGGAATGCGGTGACTGCGATCTGTTCGATCAAGCCTGCTGGAAGAAGTGCCGTGCCGAAAAGGCAGCCGCCGGAAACTAAAAAAAAACTCATCACCAGCTACGAGTAGGAAGAGAAAGGAGTGGACCTGGGTGCCCTCATTTTGTCGATTCTAGTCTATCGTCGAGTTTTCTAATTCCCAAGTACTGTAGGTAGGTAAGGTCAGACTATGGTTCTATAATTTTTTTATAGTGAAATGGATATACCTGCCAAGTAAACTACGCGTACCAGCTACAGCAATGATTCAGTCGTACTACTAGTTGACAGATGACTGTTTTGCGTTATTATTATTTGTAGTAGTGAACAGCAGCAACAAAGTGACTCTTTCACCAATGAAATAATATTTTGTAGGATTAGGATGCAACTGTCAGATGGATGAATTCAATTGGATTAAATATGATGGAAAAGTAACTGTGCCCGTTTACATTCATTGTAGCAAGAAGTGTTCGGAGAGAGACCCCCGCCACGGTAAAAAAAAAGGGAGAAAAAATGGACGAAGAACAACAGTTTTGTCATCTTTTTCAACTGCACACGACTACCGTGTGACGTGATACGATTTTTTACGAATTCTCCGGCTGTGGCAACAATTCTGGTCGATGAATTTTCATCCATTGGTCCAAGGAATTCCAAAAGGCAGCATTGGTAACACTGTCCATTCCTCGTTTATCGCGGTGCAAAAAGCCGCGCTGGCAAGACCAACCTTCCAAATCTGTCGACACCTTTTCACCCTCCATTCCAATGTAAAAGCCAAAGGTCATGGAAAACAATTGGACAGGATCTTTGTACAGTCCAGGCCAATCCTTGAACTGCCATTTGTGCCCCAAGACGACCACAGCTACAACGCGTTCCCATTCTCTGCGATCTGTCAGTTTGCGAGTATTGTCCAAGAGTTCGAATTCCACCGTTTGTCCTAAACCTTGAACTTTGTGACTGAACGTTGTCTTCTTGGCATTCACTTGGAGCGACTTGTTTTTCATCATCACATCTCGAGGAATGAATCGTGCATTGGCAAAAAAGTCGTACGCATTCAAAATAGTCAACGGTGCCGTCATTCCCTTGGGCAACAAAATGATGGGTTTCTTACCCACCAAGTAAGGACGAAACGTCTTTTTGGAAGACAATGCTGCTGCTGATGATGATAAGGACGACGACGCAGGTCCTCCTCCTCCTCCTCGACTCGCACTGTTCTTCTTTTGTACTGCCTTGCTTGGATTGACGGTTTCCGTAAACAGATTGAGGACGCGCGTTAGGTTGGCACCGACCGCCGAAGCCCGCAAAATCGAAGCGGAATCACCAACAGGAATTTCGTGTGCCATAACGATCTGTGCAGCTTCCTTTGCGGATTCCAATAATTCTTGTGTCACGGCAAATCCTTCGGTTGATAGTGCCAATCGAATAGCTTCCAATTCGGCATTCTTTGGCGGATGAAGGCTCATCAAGTCAGCAGCAGCAGCAGACGTGGCATCGCCGGTTGTAGTTGTGGCACCCACTGTCGCCTTGTCAGCTGTTGTTGTTGCAGTCTTGGTAGTATGGTCGGCAATGTTTTCGTCCCCTTCCATTGTTCGTTTACCAACCACGACGTTTAAATTGGAAAAAATTTCCTCATTTGTTACCAACGATTTACTCTTTTTAATTTTTTCGTGTTTGCTGCTACTACTGCTGGTGCTAGCTCTATCTTTGCTGGACGATTTCTTTTTATCTTTGCGGTGTTTGTCGTGCTTGTGGTGCTCTCGAGAACGTTTTCGATCGGACGACGATACTTCCTTGTTGGTGTCGTTAGCTTTATCATCATCTTCCACTGCTGCTGCTGGATGTGGCTTGACAGCAGCAGCAGCTGTGTCCGCGGTCTGAGCACTTGTGGTGGTAGTGGTTTGTGCACCGCCACTACCGCCAGTCTCTTCTCCTAAAAAGTACCCCACAATGAGAGGTTTGTCCAGTGCCTTGACAGCATCTGCTACGTTGTACTTCTTACAGGCAATACGGTACTTTGGCAACGATTGATTCGGATCCACAATTTGAAGATAAATACTTGCCAAACTGTACTGAACCTCCTTTCCTTCTTCCTCATTCGTTACCGTGATAATGTCTTTACCATTCAAACTATTAGTACTACTACTAGTAGTAGTAGTAGTAGTAGTAGTAGTGCCGTCCTCGTCGTTGTCGTTGTTGAGTGATAAGGTCGCTCCGTCATTCGAAAGACTTGCCTTGTGTAACTTTCCACTGGTGCACCACTGCTTGAGTGTTTCTTTTGGATCCGCCATTGTTTCTCTCGTCTCTCCGATACTATTATTATGTCTTTTTTGTTCTTTGGTTGTTGTAATGATTTGACCCCACTGATTTTATTTCTATTATTATAACAATGCTTGATGTTGCATCTATTATGATTTTTTATTGGTTTACTGTCTTCTATTGTTGTAGTAGTGGTCTTTGTTGTACTGTAGGTAGCAGTAGTTATAGCAAGCTACTGCAGCTCTAGTAGTAGAGCTCTACTAGTACTACTAGCTACTAGTACTGGTAATAGACTAGTTAGCAGTCTCTAGCTACTACTAGTAGTAGTAGGAGTGTGTGTTCTTGTCGTCTCAAAGTGCGTTTTTTGGAGCCATCTGATTTCCTCGGTTGATAGGACGAAATGCAACCACCCGGGTGAAATGTTAGAAACGGACCTGCCTTTATTAGTCGTCTACTAACTACTCTAGCTGGTACTACTACAGTAGTGTTAAAAATAACAATTATATAAAAAATGGTGAGAACTCCAAAGTAAGCAACCGAAGACAGATAGATGATGATGATCCACCGATTCGGAAGAATATTAGTCTACTAGTAGTCGAACTTCTGTGTGGTACCTGGTACTCCATTCTATTATTATTGATAAACAGCCATAATTTTATATTATTATATTATTATATAATATTGTATACTTGCAGCCAAGAAGTTAATTCGATCAAGCAAATTCAGAAATATGAAGTTATTCTTTGGAGTTATATACCTGTCAGTCTGGTTTGCTTTGCATGTTAGATCCTTTGTGATAGTATCACAACCCTGTCTCCATCAATGGAAGCAGTCAACAACAACAACAACAACAACAACAACAACTACCTGTAGTACTGCTGTTACTATCATTTCTTCTTCCCGTCTGTTCGGATCTTCGACGTCTTTCTTTATGAAACAAAAACCAGGAGAATCGGATCATGATTTTTTTAAGCGCATACAAAAAGCGGCCTCCAATGCGGATCAATTTGAAAAAATGGTTACAGAAAACAGGGACAATAATATTAACAACGAGGATGCCAGAACAAAGTCAACACCAACTGCAACTGCAACAGCGAAAGAGCAAACGAACGATTCCAACAATAACAATGCTGCTGAAAATCAAAAGGGCAATTATCAGCGTGCCGAAGATTGGGATGCCGAAACGAAACGAAAAGCCAAAGCAGGAGAACTCATGGGTGAAGAACGACTGCAGTACGAAAGTCAAAGGTACGGCAATCGATTCAATCAAAACGAAATATTGCGCAAAAATTTAAAAGGATTTTAAAAAAGTACTCCTAGTATTACTAATTAATACGGAGTAATTGATAAGTACGAGTAGAGTAGTACGACACGTCTCGGAAAATTCACGAAAACACCGAGAGCAGCAGTCGTTGGTCGTTAATGTATGTATCAAATACTAAATATCAAATAATTATCGGTCTGGCAGAGAGGGATGATGGTCTTTTGAAACAAATCAAATTAAATGGATGCACTATTCTATATCATAATCTATCATCCGAGTAACCAAGAATTAAAAACTCCTGCTTTTTTTATATATTTTGGCTGCAAATTGCAAGTGAACGATCTGCACATTGCTTGCTGTTTTTACACTTGATGCTTTGGATATCAAAAGTTCTTTTTCAAACAAAATGTTGTGCAAATGATTATGATAATAGTAACACAACTTCTAAGATTTTATTTAGTTTGCTCCGAACAATCATGACGACACGAGTATGCCTATACGCCAACGCAAAAAAAAAACAGCTGGTCCAACACATCCCTCTCGCACAAAAGTGGACACTACTCATGTTTTCACTCACTCCAACTTTAGTGGTACAGATCAGATACTTCACTCTTGACGACGCCGTTCGTTAATTTGTGAACAAACTGTTCTGGAATTGGCAACTCCTTCATATCATCACCATCAGGAAAACTGACATTCAACTCGCTACTCATACTCACGACAAACGAAGACACTTCGGCACTTTCCTTGCTCAACCATACCAAACAGCCAATCGTTTTGTCAATCGTAAAGACGGGACAGATACCATCCGTTTGGAACTGAATTTTGTTCGAGTTGACAACCTCCGTCGACGAAATGACCGATTCAAACACAACATTGCACTTCTCACACTTGTCCAACATGAGAGACTTGAATTTGCCGCCATTCACCTTGACCGTCACACCGGAACAGTTGTACATGTACACTTGTTGTTTAGGATCTGACACTTCGACCGTAATGATACCATTCTCTGATCCTTGTTTGGCCGATTCTGTAGTTTGATTTTCAATCACCCACTTGTGACCACGATCCTGGTACTCAAAAATAGGAAGACCCGTCAGCTTCTTTTTCTCCACCTTTTTGGGGACAACAGGTTTGGGTGCGACAGGCGGCTCGCCGGGGACCGCCGACTCCTTGTTGAATTCCTTTCTCCAAGTCTGCTGGTCTTTGGTAACCTACAATAGTTCATTATTTGTTTCGCACAATTGGTGAGAGAAAAACGTATTAAGAAAAAAAGAAATGCACAAGCCAAACATCAAAAGGCGACAATGGAATATAAATTACCTTTCGCAAACCAGTAGCAGCCGAACTACCATCTGCATTTCGCTTTGATGCGAGTTCAGAGACGAGGCCTGACAAGTTTCCACCGACCAAAGCTCCTACACCACGACGTTTGCCCAAAGGAGACTTCATAACATCTTTCGTGGGTTCCTCCGGAGGTTCCGACAAAACAACCGCAGCTTCTGCCAGGCTCACTCCCCTCGGATTCCAGGTGAGTCCAGTTTTGTGGTACTTTTCAATGTATTCTGCCAATTCCTTCAGTGTTTTCTTGACGTTGTTGCAAAAATCAATCTGGGCCTCGTCGTCTTTGAAATCTTTTCTAATTTTGTTGGTCCAAAAATCGGTAGCTCCCATGGCATCCTTGACACAATTGGCAGGCAGCATTTTAGGAGCCTTGCACACAACCCACGAATGACAGGGTAACATTTCTACAATCGCTTTGTAATGACGATCCCACTCTCTGTCGACCTTCATATCATGAATGGCTTTGATCGAATCTTGAGTTTGTGCCAAATGGGGCGTCAACGCCGCGGCAAGATCCTCGCCCGGAGACTTGGCTTTGGTGGCAAGGACGATTACACCACGAACTCCATCCCAGGCATCCATCAAATTCTTTCCGACATCAGGCAGACCTCCCAACTCATCACATGTCAATGCCAGAGGCATTACAGATGATTTAATGTGTTCATCAAAGGCAACAACAGATTCCGAGGCTTGGTCGGCTGAGACTGTGAGTTTCAGAGGAGAAAAGGCAAAGGTTAGAATTAGTTAGAATCTTGAAAAGATGCAGCTAATTTTATTGACTAGAACAATCATGACATTTGACTCACTGTTGATAACAGACATTCGCTTATTTCCGATTGCGGGAGTATCATGGGAACTTGCACCAGAGAGCGATCCACCTCCTCCCCTGCCAGTAGCAGTCGAAGGTGTTACACCCACTTTCGACTCGAGCGCTTCCAGACGGACAAGGATGGTCTCAAACAGGTCCTTCAGAGGATCCAATCCTGCCGTGGAGATATTCGGTTTGGGCGTCATGGTCAAGTCCTTCTTGAGATTAATAGAGAATCGTAGCTGGGAGTTGACTGTTTTGACTTGCACAACGGATGTAATCCGGTATAGTTTTTGAGTATGAATAGTATTATTTTTTGCAAAATTTTGCAAAACCGTCAAGATACTGCTGGCATTACCATCTCAGTCACGAGTCACAGAGATGACTGTCCCCCATGCAGTAGAACTAAGGTTACTGCTGCCAGCAAAAAATGCTGTCTAAAAGACAGGCTACTCTAGTACACTAGCTAGTACCTGCCCCGCCAGGTTACTCTATCGTACTATTATAGAAATAGCTAGCTACTCTAGCTATTAGACAGAGTCGTACTGCAGCTGGCTATCTCATGACCGAAAAGTAGTCCAAGTAAGAAGCAACCAACTAGCAATTCCACAGGCATACCTACTCACAGCAGCCGACATGGCAAACTGTATGTTCCCTTCTGCGCTGCGAAAAACTTCTTCTCCTTCCGACACGCAATCAATTTTTTTTGCCGCAAAGAAATTGTCACAAGCTTCTCCGAACCCCAACTTAACATTTGCACGACAAACACTATCATAACGACCATCTTTGTTCTTGGAGTTGTAAACACCCTCCAGGCGAGCCAAATCAAATTCGACAATGCAAAAGGCTTTGACGGGGTGAATCAGTAAGTCATTTAAGTGTTCGATGAGCTGTCATTATGCAAAACTTGTACAAAACACCAGTACACCAAGAAATCGGCCAACTTACAATCGCGACAAGAGACTATTCGACTCTCAAACCTCAGAAAACTATCGACTTCTGGGTTACCCGGGTACACCCTGTATGTCGTACCATCAATGGTAATGTCCACATCTGAAACATTATTGATGCAGACGCCAACGTTGAAGTGTTGCAGTGTCACGTTCACTCTCATCCATCGGTTCTTTAGTAAGAGCGGGATGATGTATGAGACAAAACAAAGGTTTTCGGCCAAAAAGAGTGTCATGTCGAGCTCACGTAGCCCCACTTACCGCCTCGATGAAGACAGGTTCTACTAGAAACCCCTGATTGGATACGGTGCAGTCCAATGCGGTGCTATCTGGTGGAGCTTCGTATCGATACCTGCTCCCAAAGTCGGCCAACGGACTATCCAAGTTGGAGACCATACCGTTGCTGCCAAAGCGAGTGCAATGCGTGGAACCGAAATCTCCATCAATGTACTGGACCAAGTTTCCATCGACGTACAAAGAAATAAAACCTTTCTCAAAACCAGATCGCAACGCGTCGGTGACTGCCAAGACATATTCACGATCGGATGGGACGCAAAAGTTGAATTCCCGAGAATAGTTTCTATACTCTTGACCGTCATTCATGACAAGAATATTCATTTCCCGGTCCCAGCTAAAGACGGCTTCTCCATTGACCGGAGCAACTTCCAAATTCAACGATTCGTAGTCATCATCCATCTCCATGGTGATTTCAATTTTCATTTCATTTTGAGCGCAGACCTCATATTGGTCGCGGTAGAGGAGCCACTGTTTATACATGCGTTCGATCTGACCACAAGAAAACCTTCCAACTCCTTCTGGCAAGCAAGATTCACTGCCGACGTAATTCATATAATTGAAAACCGGATCAACACCAGGTAGATTGGGGCACGAATTTGGGATTTCGGTATCGCTATAAAATGTCATAGGGCAATCGTACATCAGAAGCGATGGTTTCGGGATGAATGCTGTGTCATCTACATAATCGCCTTTCAGGGCGTTGATCGGATCACACGGATCCTCTTCTTCGTCGAAAGAGGATGAGGACGAGGATGACTTCTCACTTTCAAACACATGATAAAGTCCCAGCCAATGTCCAATCTTGGAACAGATCGACAGGAAAAATAGGTTTTGTGAGCTATACTTTTTAAAGGTAGGTTCTTGTCCAATGAGCGCGCCACTTGCTGTCAAAATCGAGAAGAAGTCTAGGTACTAGTAGTAGCTTACCTCGTGCACGAGACCGATACCTTCATCATAACCCTCAAAACTGAGCCGACAAATCAATATCAACAAGATCGTTAGTAGATGCCTTCGCGACAGTCTTGCAGGGGCGGTTTTCCACCCCTATCATAACAAGAATAATACGTACCCACCCCCGGCCAACGTGTCATATGCCAAATAAACTCCATCGGCAGTTCGATCCAATTGATACGAAGGATTTGTAGCAGCTCCTATGGTATCGCAATTGCTGTCCACCCAGATGAATTCGTGACCGCAGATTCTGTATATCAAATAGACGTTGAGCGTTCGACTATCACCGACGTGAGTAGCTGAGGCATAGTCGTTGGACTTGTAGATATTTCCGACAAACATGAAAGCATTCTTTCTCGCTACTGCCACTTTTGCTTGACTTGGGTCGGTATTCAGCCAACGAAACACAAAGGGAGTGTCAACATATCGGCGGTTTAACACATCCATATTATTCTGGATCAATTTATAAATGTCTGAAACAGAAGAAAATCGGCCGTCTTCAATGAACGGCAAGGCGTGGCTTCCCGTACCGGATACAATTGCTAGCTCTTCTTGCAAACTTCGAAATTCACTGCGCGGATGTGGAAGTACCCAGGTACCATTTTTTGTGTCTTGATCGTCGTCGAGTGGATATCCAGAGAGGTGGAAATAAACTGGAATCTCGATACATTGTTTGCAGAGCTCGGTACAGTTAGAGGCGACCAAGTGGCGATAATTCTCATGATGGAATAGTGCGTCCATGCGAAGTCTATCCAAATTTTTGTACGACAATGCCAAACCACGTTCATGATCATGTTCATGATGATGAAGATGATGATGACGATGATGAACATGGTCGTCCGGCGGAATGTGGGCCCATACGTAGCCCGATTTGATTCCCAGCAAAGAACAAAAAAGGACGCACAGAAATGGAAGCAATCGCTGCATTGGATATTATTGGGTCAAAGCTCGGAATGTATGATGTATGCCAAATGCCAATATATGTAATGTTTCGCTGAAAAAAATTATCTGGATTGTTTTTTCATACTCCTTCGTTTTCTCTCTCTCTCTCTCTCGCTTCCGTGCTCATTTTAGTGTTCAGAAGAAAAAGAAGCAGCAAGTTCTTCATTGTTGTTTTTATTTGCAGACCTGCATGCGTGATGTGAGGGAAACCGGTCTGTGATCTGATCTACAGTATCCTACGGTAGTAGTAGTGGTATCCACTGCCTTCAGTACTAAACTATTATCGCTCGTCCCGACTGTGCGTACTACTCTACTACCTACTGTACTGTAGTAGAATGATGGCTTCACATCGGAAAAGATCCAGTATGTTTGTCGACGCACACTTACACAAAGCGAGTCTTTGTGCTCGGAGTATAAGTCTGAGCAGGTCAGACCAAAATCCACTGCAGGAATAATAATCGTAGACGACACTAAGCTAGCTACTAGTTAGCTAATCCTCCTTGTTGAGCACGCTATGTTGCAAACAACTGGAAAATGATCGCTTGCGTCACAGTCAATGCGGTAGTGACTCATAGGAACAATAGTATCTGTTGTCAGTACTAGTGATGTTTTGGTTGGATTCTTGAAAAATACATGATCAATTCGCATCAGAGGATTTGTCGTCCACGAAGTTGGTGCCGGCAACGTCGTTCCAGAGGATTCCTCATCCCTGCTGTTGTTTCTCCTCGCAGAATAAAATGTGTCGTGGTATCCAAAGTCATCAGTCAATGCCTCGAGAACCAGTGATCGCTCAGAAGGCTTTGGCCAGCCCCTGCTGTGATACAGATCCAAAATGCGTTGCCAGCCCTTCTCATCTGTGTCTGATTTCTGGAACGTGTTGAAATCGCCGCATATTATTTGTGGCACATGGTCAAGAAATGCTTCGATGGCCTGGACACCTCGACTTATTTGCTTCACGCGAAGTTCTTCACTTTTATGGTCTAAATGAGTCACGATGATTCCCAATAAATTAGCATGCTGTGGTGGTGGTGGTGATGATGATGATGATGGTTCTGGTTGAGAATCGTTGTTGTTGTCGTCGTCGTCGTTGAAGCCTCCATTTTCCTCCAACCTCAGGAGAACAGCAGTAAAAGCCCGGGGATCAACAGACTCTCGTTTTTGGTTTCCAAGATGTATATCTCCCTCTTGAACGGCGAGCGCAACATGCTGGCAATTTTCAATGGGATACCGCGTCAAAATAGCATTTCCAAACCATGTTCCCCTACCAAAGAACGAAGTGTCTGTCGCTCCGTGAAATTCTACCTGTTTGAGGTTGGTTGCCTTCGCCAATCGATACAGAAAGGTTTCGCCATCTTGCTCGGGTAGAAAAATAGAATGGATAGGAGTATTTGCCCGTGGCCGTTTTTAACCGTGCTATAGTAGTCTTGCACAATTTCTTGCTCACTTGGTGATGTTGTTGTCGATGCTGGATTAGTAGCAAAAGGATGTAACACTTCGTTGAGACACAAAATGTCTGGTTGGACTTGGTTGATAACGTGCAACACCCGATCAAAATTGCAGGTATGATGCGAGTCTCTCCATGCGTGAATGTTGTAGGTCATAAGTTTGATGATGGGCCTTCCTGTGCGAGACGATGATGTTGTAGTTGTTGTCGACGATGATTCAGGCGTCAGCCCGGAGCCCGGACGATACAACCAGACCTTTCCAAAAACTAACTAAACTGGTAGTATACCGATACTACCGATACTAAAAACTAACTATTTGGCTTTAACAATACTGAAAACTAACTATTTAGAACTGGAAAAACTCAGTATACTGCTAGTATACTGCCTCGTCCCCTTCCACTGCCTCCTCGTCCTCGCTGTTCTCCTCATCTTGTTCCACTTCCTCCTCTGGACGCATCTTCATGGCTGTTGCAACAGTGGCAACACCCCAGAAATCCAGATTTTTCTTCAGGAACAAGAGGGCTTCAAAGATTGCAGGTGTCATGCCTCTTCGCTGTGGCACCATGACATACTTTGCTTCAGAGAAGAGGCGCTCACAGCAGTTTGAAGTAGCGCACACAAGCTTACTCACATCAATATAGGCACTGTTTGCTTTGCGAATATCTCCTGCACATGTCTTCTGGATCTTGTTGCGACGTTCACTGATAAGCTTCACACGCTCCAGAGGAGAGAGTTCGTCTTCATCATTCGTGTTGCTATCATTGTCCTCTACTTCTTGGATAGGTTTCTTCAACTTCCGGCATGCTTCAGCTTCCAGGCCGGTCAAGAGCTCACCCTTCATGATCTTGCAGACACCATTCTCGAAGTCAGCAGAGGCAACAATCTCAGCGTTTGGCTTCAAGTACTTCTCCATGCAGACATATTGATCATCTGCAAGCACAGCATCAAACGTGTCTCTTGTGAACTCCAGATCTGTACCCCTCTTCTGTAAGCCAATAGTGACATCCTTGAAGAGGGGGAAGTGCAGTCGCTTGCACTTTTCCAGGATCTTGTACTGCGGCGCTGTCAATTGATAGTCTTCAAGTGCAGCGCAGGCTTGGAGCTGAGGACGAATCTTCAAGTATCTATCAACCATAGTCATCGTGGACGTCCAACGAGTAGCTTGCTCTTGTTTTGCAGCCAAGCAACGCCCATGTGCTTCATAAGTGAGATCTCGCAGTACTGCTGCTGCCTTCAGATTAGATGCTTTGCCCATAAGCGTGGAGCACCTGCTGATGGCATCTTCCAGTCCAGGTTGCTCAGAGATCCAAAGCTTGACAGCAAGATTGAATCGATGAGAAGCACATCCAACAAGAGGAATCTTCCATCGTGCTGAGATAGCCTTGTTGGTTGAACAATTGTCACTGACAATGCAAGCAACGTTTGCCTTGGTCAGGCCATACAGCTGAAGAGTCGACTCTAACAAGTCAATGTGAGCATCAGCACCAAGCTCTTCTTCAACGAGTGTTGGTTGGAAAGCAAGAAGCACTTCCTTGTACTCATCCTTCGCTGGGCAAATGTAGCTGGCAAAAACACCAATATAATGAGTGGACGTCCCATCACAAGTCCAGCCATCTAACAGGAGAGCAATGATACCAGCTTCTTGGAGTTCAGCAGCGATTGCCTTCTCAGTCTCCCTGGCTGTTGCGAGTATATATTTTCGCAGTGACTTGGAGTTCAATGGCTTGATACCTGCAAGGGAGCGAGTCAGGGGCTCGTCGATCTCTGAAAGAGGCATGTTCCTGCAGACAACCCACTCAATCCACTTGTGGGCTCTCCTCTCTTTCTCATTGTAAGTAAAGAAATGAGAACAACGAACAGGTTGGTTAGTAGACGAACAAGAGGAAGCTTTTGCAGCGAGATGAGTCTTGTAGATCTCCAAATATTCCGGACCGACACAGATTGCAGTGTGCCTCCTCAAGTTTGTCCACCCAGAGTTCTGCTTCCTGTTCTGGTTGCACTTGCTGCAAGTCCAGAGAGCGGCGTCTTTCTGCTCACTGGTCTGAGCACGATAGAAGAAGTGGACGATGTCTCTTGAGCGAGGTAATGATCTTCATGGTTGTACAAGAAGAAGGAAGCAATGTGGTTTTTGATGAATTAAAACACTTTCTGTCACTTTGTGAAGACACCGAAAGCATAGCTACTAGAGAAGCGACTAGCACAACAGGAGACACTTACAGTGACAACTTTGCGCCAAAAGAGACAGAGCGCCGGCAAAAACAAGGCGCCATTGTGGAGATAGTAGGTTGTATTATTCAAAAAAGCGCGAAAAGTGATGAACGAGTAAGAAGTATACTACTGGAAATATCAGTTCAGGACGCGCAAGCTAGTCCCACTGCAAGGCGTTGGTGCTTAGTTACCAAAAATCCATAGCGAAAAACCGCAGTATACTATAGTAATACTGCGTTAAACTAGTCTTAATACTGACTGGCTGGTGGGAACGAATACTAGATACTGCCGCAAGCCAGCTTGAAAAAACTAGTTACTGTCTACATGCTGGATATGAACATAGTCTAGTTTAAATTTAAACTTGGAAAGGTCTGGATACAACGATGATGCAAACGCATACCAAAGTCTCAAGCAAAGCATATCTGGCTAAAACTCTCATGTTTTATAATTAATCGAATCTTCTCCTTTCTCTTGGCAGTTTTTAAAAAGATTAGTGGGTGGGAGGTGGGAACAGGTTCCTGGTGGCTGGTAGAGGAAAGCCAGTTTCTTTCCTACAGTATTATTATTTTTCGAACCCAGCGATATTGAGAACTTTTGCAAGTAGAGTTAGAGTACTGAGTAATAAAGATTTCCTTAACCCTAATAGTAGACTATCTACTGTACTGTACGTAGGTCTGGAAGATGACAAGAAGAACTCAAGAAACAGTGACCGGGGTGACGTAATGTCGTTGAGACAGGGCAGTCACAATTCACAACAGTGTAAATAATGTCCGAACCTCGGACAAAGTTAAACCAGTTTATGAATCTCAAAGATTCGTTCAGATCCTGCACTTTCACCACCCACGGAAAGCAGACGAGACAGCTAACTGCTCAACGCCAGTAAAAGTAGTGGTTGTCACACCATGTAGAATGTAGATTAACATTAGGTGTATAGCTAGTAGTAGATAGATAGTCCCCAAGAGTAGTTGTTTGTCTCGTGTGCGAGTGCGAAAGCTAGGATGTTAGCATCGTACCTCTTGTCGATTGCAAGACACCTTCGTGCCTCTTCGTGGAATGTGGGTGCATCGGTCCTTGTCTCGAAAGAAAGACTCTTTGACGTTGTTTCCATTCAAGAGCCCTAGAGTCATTTTGGAAAGAACTGATCGAAAGCTCAAAGGTTGTGCTGACTTCCGTGTTTGTTCTCGGTGTTTGCGGACCTTGGCACATTCCTCCATTCTGGTATTAATCTCGTCTTCTGTACATCCAGCGTAGGCTCGAAGCAACCTTTTGCGAGACATCCAATCAAGTATCAATGCTGTACCGTGCCGTCTTGATGGATTTCGCTGAGCCTCGTATCGATCTATATCGTAACAGTCTTCGCGGACATGATTCCAGTCGAAGGACAGCTGCAAGAGAAAGCGTAGGAGAAATGAAAGAGGTGGTCAGACGACAGCGGAGTTGCTAAGCATTCGATTACGCAATTAACACATCAGAACTTACTGGTGGCCCGAGACAGTCTGGGTGATCTCCTAGAATCATAGGATACCTTCGACATTGAATGGTTCCAAAGGTTACCCGTTTTCGTGTTTGAATTTCTGTCGGAACCGACGAAGACGACAGCGAAGAACGGTGCAATTCTGTAGTCGTTGTTGTCGATCCTGATGAGGAGGAGCTACAGGAACTGGGTTCGCCTACGCTTGCAATGACGGGGACCATGGCTGGTAAAGTAGCATCATTATGTTCAAGGCTTGTTTCTAGTTTAAGAGTCATACTCAATACAAAGTTGTTGTAGAAAATTGGTTAAAACACGGGAGAAAGTATTTGCAGAGATGAGCGAGAAGTGAAAAATACCAAGCGTTACGTTCGCGAGCTGTTTTCCTTGCTTCGATTGCTAATTGACAGTAGTAGTACCGTACAGTAGTACTATTAGTACTAGACGACGAAGAAGTAGCAGGTACAGTTTCTCTTACATCAATCTTACAAACTCGAACAACCGCAGATGGTTGCCACCGACACGAACTCTGAACCAGCGATTCGTGATTCGCTCTGCGAGCAAAAAGATTCATAAAGGAACACGTGTGCATTCGGAAAGATGCAGTCATACTACTACCACTTATGGTACTACTACTAGTAACTACCTGCTTACCAGGTGGAGTACTACTATCACTCCCTCCTACCTGGTAGTACGCACTAATCAGTACTACCTAGTACTAGTACTACTAGCTAGTAGTACTAATACGATAATACTCGAGTACCAGGTACCAGGTACCAACTCTAGCTAGTAAGTAGTACCAGTAGTAGACGACTAGCTGGCTACTACTCCACTGCTACCAGTAAATGAGTAACACAAGACTACTACTAGTAGTACTACCAGGTACTTTACTGTAGCTAGTAGTACTGGTACCAGGTAAGTGATACCACTAGTAGTAGTAATAATTAGAGTAAAATAAGCAAAAAAAATTGTCGTGTTGCGAGGCCTAAAATACAGGGATGGAAAGTTGTTCAGAAAAATCGCATTAATATGGCCTACTAGCTAGTATCTTACTACCACTACTACAGTAGCTAGTTGTAGTAGTATGTACTCTAGTAGCAGAGTACTACCATGGTAGTAATAGTAACCCTCACTGGCATAGCCACTCTTCTTGCCGCCCGCCATTTTTCTACTCCAAGCCACATCTAATGGAACTTCTTGTCGTATTGTAAAGAATGAAGCACCATTGTGCGAACCGGATTTTTTGCATTTCTCGCAACATTAGGTTGCAACCGCCGCTCCCAGAATGAAACAATACGTGCTGCGCGCTCACCAAAAGGGGTTGGCCATCGCGTCAGACGCACAACGAATGACGAATGTTTGGGTGAATAGCTCGCGCTGTTCACTTGCAAGCGAGATCGATTTTCTTGCAATAGGCTATTCTATGAGTAGCTAGTAGTTTAAGATTTGCTACAAGAAAAGCGCCAACTGTTGCGCTTGTAACAATCTGCTGCTTTTGCAAAATCGAAATTTGTTTCTGAAACCACGAAACGATAGTACCACTGGAATGAGGAAGTCTGACTTTGATATTTTTTCCTTTGTCGTCAATTAAGCAATCATAGATCCTGCGAACGTGGGTATCTTTTTTCATCAATAGACCCAATAGAGCGACAATGACCACCTTGGTTCCCGATACCTTTATTGCTTGTTTCTTTATTGGTTTCTTGACTTGATTTTTATTGTTCGATTTCTTCAATGGACGATGGCAAGATAAGAGCAGTCAAGAGCTCAAAGGTCTAGAGAAAAACACACAAGAATTTCAGTTGCATTGCTTGCATTCGTCATGATTTGGTAGTAGCCCTAATCGTTTGCTTCCACGAGATCTGCAGAGCCATGATACAAACCATAACTTTTTCTACAAATGCTTAGAAACTGGACATTGAGTGGCACACTTCCAGCTGCAAAAGGGCCACACTTCGCGTGGACAACCCATGATGACGAACTTTCCTAGGTCGTTGACAAAGCTCCACTTCCATCCTCGCATTATCGTCTCCAAACGACCACCGTCCTCAAAGACATCTGTGCTAAAAAGATTGATAGCAATAATACGAATGCCAGAGTGGGAATTCTGTAATCAGCAGGGCTGTAGATTTTCAAATTCTAAATGCCGACATTGCTCTTCTTTCGGGCGAGAAACGATGTAGTAACATTTACTCCGCCATTCTACGGATCGGCTGCTCGTATTTCAAGCTGCGGACACATTCGGTGGAGACACTTCTCGTTGTACGGCCTATACACTTTGATAAGTCATTTACATAATAATTAGATGTTCTTTCTATTGGATACCCGAGTACATTCTTCCAAGAAATGCGTTCTATTGAACATTATATGATGCGATAAAAACCACGCAGCCTTGCTAGAAGCAACAGTTTATTATTGTCTTCGTCTAGTAAACTTTCGCCGTGTTGTGGCTTGGATCGGCCCAAACAGGACCACCAGATATGGCAGTTTCCTGTTCTTTTGGTGTCGTGGTTTGTACATCCACTTCCTGAACAGTCATCTCCCCATTTTCGTTAGTTGTTTGTTGGTACGTGACGGTCTGCATTTCGGGCTCCCTGGGATCAGGACGCACAGGTGGTCCCATGATAATCATCACCACTCCCGTCAAGAAGAATAAGATCATGGAGGCAAGATTGGCATAGCTTCCCCAATCCCAGGAACATTCTTCGCCATATACACTCATGAGAGCAGTCTCGGCATCGGATGTGGCGGAATCCGTATCTGACTCTTCCGTGGGTGCAGTGGTGCTATTTCCCATATCCCCTTCGTTCTCAGTTACATCTTCAGGATCGCTGCCGCTGCCACCAAGTCCCAACTCCTTGATCCATTGATCCATTCCACGCTGGATGACAGGATTTTCCTGACATGCATCACTGGTTAAAAAAAGGAGTGTCAATGCCTGAGAAGCTGGGACAACCAAAATAAACATCACCGCCATTTTGTTCCAAGTCCTTCGTGTAAAGAAAATGCAGCAAGGAGACACGTACAATCCTAGAGCCAAAATAGCACCCAAAAGCGGTGCAATAATGGCAAAGGCACGAGCGGTTTTCCATGCTGCGTCCATATCGACACTGCTTTCGTAATAGACACAATCTTCGGTTACGGCAAAGAAGTCCTGTTCTGCTGCATCTTCTTCTGATAATTCTTGGATGCGAGCATAGTAGTACAACCCAAATTGGAGTTTGGGGAAACTTATTTCGCCTTCTTCGCCTGACGATGAGGGCTCAAAAGCAATTGCTTCGCACCAAATGGTCGAGAGAACTGATGCACCAATCGCCAAGGTTGCCACGACGGCTGGTAAGAGGGCGATGCAGTATTTTCCTGTGCCTTGAACCATTGCAATCTGTTGTAGAAAGGGCTACTAGCTGCAAAAATAAAATAGCTGAGCGAAAGCTAGAGTGAAGAGAACGCCGTGGTTGGCTAATGCTGCTGCTGCTTGCTGCGTGAATTTTCGTGTCGTGTTATCCAGTTTTTTTTTGGCTTGGATGACGATGAGACAAACGGTCATCTTCAACACCGAGAAGTAACTTATCCTTACTGTAGCAAACTTCTCGCTGCAAGCAGGGAGATAGATTTACAAAGAATTTGGTCGTCTGGATTTTTAGAGTACCTGATACTAAACTAATAGGTGATTGAATACCATAATCGCATTCGATGCTCGATCGCCCAAAGTTATTGAAGCAGCGAAACAGCAAAGCAATTCCACTTTTCAACAGTGTTTGCTGCTGATCTTGATATTCAGATGCAGTGTACAAAAAATACGAGATTTTGTCAAGGCCGAGGCTCGGAATTCCCATCACTACTTTGTCGAGTCGAGCGCCAGCGATTACTTGCAAAGAAAAATTTAATTTCAATGAATTTAATTGAGGCAAAATAATGACTTGTTTGTTGGCTGACTAAATTCAGGAGTCATGATAAATGAAATCCTGAGTATTCTTTCATAATCTACTCAAGAGACAATCTTGTTGACACAACTACTAGTAAATAATACTCTTTTATTGTACAGACTCTGGCAAAGTATAGATGCAGAAGACACAAGCTCCGGAACAGGACACAGGTGAATGGAACGCTAGCTGGTCTGCGTTCATTAGTTTGTATTCGGAGTACCTGGTAACAATTGTACTGTAATGTATTTTCGACGAAGGAAATTCTATTTTGAACTTGTGCCCGACCGAATCATTATTGCTCTTGATTTCAGTAAAACTCTATTACATTTATTTCGGGCTCACAAGTCGACGAAGAAAATCAAAGACGTAAAAAGGACGCATGTCATTGTAAAAAAATTTATCTACCTGTCCACCAACATATCCGTGTCGCCCAAAAGAACCAATTCTACATTGTGCCGCTGTGTCACTTTACTCGCTCCGCAATTTCCATACTTGAAATGAACTCGTTTTTTCCAAATTTGCTACAGTTCTTTTCTCTCTCTCTACGATCCTAGAACCTCTGCACGAGCTTTATCGTTTTTCAAGTAGATCAAAGTATCTCTCATACGCTTCACGTCCTCGGCGGCATCTGTGGAATCGTGAGACAATTCCACCATCTTGCACACTCGTTGCCAACTGTTGTCGTTCTCCAAATCGGCTTCAATAGCTTCCAACTTGGCCTGCTCCTCTTCGCGGTTCTTGGCCATTTTGGCTTCGCGTTTGCTTTCTCGTTCCTTTTGAAAATTCTCGATGGCAACTCGGGCATCTTCTAGCTGTTCTGCCTTCTTGTCGTCTTCCTCTTGCTTGCGCTGTTTAAGAGTCTCTTGCCATTCATCGTTCCAAATAGACATGGGAGAAGGACCCGTGGGTTCTGCAGGAGGAGCTGGTGCTTCTGCCTCGACACCAGCATCGTCTACGCCCTCCGTCTCCGGAGGAGGTCCTCCCAGGAGAATCGCTCCACCGTCATCCTCGGCCGGTGGAGCAGCAAAGGCATCATCCATTGGAACTCCGGCAAAGGCATTTTCATCACCAGTAGCCTCGTTGACATCCCCAATGAAGGCATTACCGCTGTCAGCTCCTCCTACGGCAGGTGGTGCCCCGAAAAAATCGGATTCCGCAGCTGGAGCAGAGTCCCCTCCTTCTGCTGGAGGAGCTCCGTCTTCTGGTGCTACAGCAAAAAAGTTATCTTCATCGGCCATGACTGGATTAATTTTAGTTGGAGAGAATAGTGTAGTGAAGTGTGATAGAGTTTTGATCGTGCTCTGTAGCTGCTTACTGTTGTTGTTGTTGTATTGATTTACCTGTCTGTCGGCATTGCCTCTTGCCAACTGTATTCTACTACTACTAGACCTAGCTAGTACTCACTCCTCGTGGAGGATACGGAGCTGGAGTATCTTCGACGTGCATCGGAGCGGCTCTCTCACTACTACTCTCACACCAAGCAGGTAAACATGCCAGCAATGACTGGCTTGCTTGTATCGTGTAGAGTGTGCGAGTAAATTTCTTCGCGTGACTGCCTCCAACGGATCAAACTTTCTGGGAATTGAATTTATTCATCAGAGTGACGTAAAGTTGCAACGGATCAAGAGGATCGTCACCGTCAATTAATACCGGTAATAGCTACAGTTAATAATACTACTACTAGCGAGTAGTAGTCATCTACTCTAGTGGCACTACTAGTAGCTACTACGATAATAGACATTTAAAAGAAGACTAGAAATGAGACCGTAGAAGAAGTACCAGGACCTACAGGAGGATACCAACACACTAAGTCTACCAAGTCCAACTACTTAGCTAAGTAA
>Ga0100391_1001881_pt1 | contig 22736 bp, 21 predicted proteins | sample CryGeymeta201515_FD_81541 | JGI IMG/M metagenome (GOLD analysis project Ga0100391, IMG submission 81541) | Groundwater microbial communities from Crystal Geyser aquifers in Utah, USA - Crystal Geyser metaG 2015-15 | ecosystem: Environmental > Aquatic > Deep subsurface > Groundwater | place: USA... | reverse complement strand
TGCTGGGTTCGCTCAACATGGCGGACCTGGCGCAACTGGCAGCTGCCAGCGGGGATCCGGGTCGGCTTTCGCTGGCTGCCGTGCTGCTCTGCGCCGCATTCTCGATCAAGGCGGGGCTGTTCCCGCTCTACTTCTGGCTGCCGGCCAGCTATCACGTGCCGAGTGCCACGGTTTCCGCGATCTTTGCCGGGCTGCTGACCAAGGTCGGGGTGTATGCCTTGTTTCGGGTCATCCCTTTGATCTTTGCCGCCGATTGGAGCTACTTCCAGGCTTGGCTGCTGCCGATCGCCAATTGCACCATGGTGCTGGGCGTCTTCGGTGCGGTCACACAAAAGAATCTGCGCCGCCTGCTCTCCTTCCACATCATCAGCCAAATCGGCTACATTATCCTCGGGCTGGCACTCTTCACACCGCTGGCGCTGGCCGGTGCGGTGGTTTACCTGATTCATAATATTCTGGTGAAGACGAACCTTTCCTATATCGCTGGCTATATCGAACGCCTGCGGGGCACCGGTAATCTAAATACCTAGGTGGACTGTATCAGGAGCGGCCCGGACTGGCCTTGCTCTTCCTGTTGTCCGCGCTCTCGCTGGGCGGCTTGCCCCCGCTGTCCGGATTCTGGGCCAAGTATATGGTGGTGCGGGCGGCCCTGGAGGCGGGCGCACCGGTGTCCGCCGGCGTAGCTCTCTTTACCGGGTTCTTCACCTTATTCTGTATGATGATGGTCTGGACCGAAGTCTTCTGGAAGCCCGCACCCGCCGCAGCGGAGGAAACTGCCGCAGCGGCACCTGTTCCCTTCGATACCGCAATCCGCACCCGTTCCACCCTCCCCCGGTTGCCGGTGTTTGCCGCCATCACGACGATTGTTCTGTTCAACGCGCTGGCTCTGGCCATCGGACTCTACCCGGAACCGCTGATCCAGCTGGCTCAACAGGCGGCGCAACAGTTGAGCGACCCCTCCGACTACATTCAACAAGTCTTCGGTAGTATGCCATGAACTTGTTTTTTACACATCTTCTGTTCACCCTGCTTTGGGCCGCCCTGCTGGGAGCCTACGATGCCCTGACCCTGCTCTCGGGCTTTGCGCTGGGCCTGGGGCTCTTTCATTTGACCCTGAACCAGTCCTCACGGCGCTACCGCCAGCGGATCTTCGGCCTGACCTGCTTCAGCATCTTTTATCTGCGCGAGATCCTGCTCAGCAATCTGCGTATCGCTGCCGATATTCTGCGGGGACGTCCCCGCATTCAGCCCGGGATTGTCGCCCTGAATGTCGGCCACCTGAGTCCGCGCGCTACGGTTGTCGTCGCCAACCTGATTACCATGACGCCGGGCACACTCAGTCTCGATATCGACGACGATAAGGGCTTCCTCTACGTGCATTGTCTCTACCTGCAGGATCCATCCGCAACCCGCGCATCCATGCAGCAGGACTACGTTGAAACCATTGCCGCCCTCCGCGCGAGCACCAGAAATTAAGCCAGCGCCCATGTTCACACTCTTCGAAACCATCGTTCTCGCCATCCTGGGCATCGCCTTGATGCTGGCGACCGTGCGCCTGCTGAAAGGTCCCTCCGTGCCCGACCGCATCCTCGCCCTCGATGTGCTCAGCATGATCGCGATCGGAATCCTGGGGCATTCGCCACCGCCACCGGAGACCCCGCACCGCTGGATGTGGCCATCGGCATCGCACTGATTGCTTTTCTGGCAACCGCCGGACTGGCACATTATTATTTGACCCACCAAACCGCTCCTTCCGAAGCCGATGAACCGGCGGTGGAAATACGGTCCAAGTCTCATAGCGCTCCCCGTGAGCCAAACAGATAGAACCATCTCACCCACCCATGTCCTGGATCACCCAACTGTTGTTACTACTCGGATCACTCTCGATGTTACTCGCGGCGATCGGGCTGCTGCGCTTTCCCGATTTCTACAGCCGTGCCCACGCCGGCACCAAGGCCGCCAGCCTGGGCGCCGGCCTGATCCTGCTCGGCGCCATCCTGCCGATCCCAGATCCCGACATCAATATCCGGGTCTGGCTCACCATCCTCTTCATCTTCCATTTATTTGATTCCTCCAATTGCTGGCACTACTGCTCCATCCAGCAAAGCGTAACGACAAAATCCTCGAAATAACGAAAGCGAAACCGGATGTCCGGCGCAAGTGCGCACAAGTCATCCGGAAAGCGTTGCGCCAGATCTCGAATTGTCATCCGGCCAATATCGCTGCCCTCCACGGCCAGCACCAGATCGTGAAAATTTGCATGTGTCTGCCAGCTGGGATACTGAGCTTTAAAGAAAGCCTCTTTGGCAGAAAAAATCAGCGATGCCTTGCGTTGATCACCCTCGACGTAGCCTTGCTCCTGTGGATGCACGACGCGCTCAATTGCAGCGCGACTCAGGCGGTTGGTCTTCTCAAGGTCCAAGCCCAATATTCGATAATCGGTCTGCCGGGCGGCCACGGCCCCGCAATAACCCCGCGAGTGGGAAATCGCCCCCAGCGCACCTGCGGGCCAGGCCGGCACGCCATCTGCATCGGCTAAAATCGGCTGCTCCGGATAACCAATTTGCGCCAGTGCAGCCCTGGCGCAATCCCGGCCGGCCACAAATTCACTTTGCCGGTAGTCTCCCGCCGTGCGCATTGCCTTGGCTTCGGCCTGAAAGCGAAAAATTGGCCGGGCGGGGATCCGGCTGGTGGCATGCCGCACCCCCGCAGGCAGCAAAGATTCCAGTGCTGTATTTAATCGCTGGGTGGCGTCTGGTGTGTTCATTGGCGGCGCCACTGGATAAATAAACAAATAAACTGCTCCCTTGCGCCATCAATACTTGAAGCGTGGTGCACGGGAGTCACACGGCTCTTTTCTTCTCTTATCTCTGAGCTGTGCCGGATTAATCCTGCGCGCCCGGCCAGCTAGCCCACCAGTTGCGGAAGAGTTTCCACTGATCCTCGACATAGCCGCGCTGGCTGGCCGAGAGCTGGTCGAAGGCGTTGATATTATGCGCATAGGCGCTGTGCCCTTCCAGCACCATCAGGGCCTTGTAGTGCAACACGAGGTCCGGGCCTTCGTCAAAGGTCGCCAGCACGCGCATAGCTTCTTCCAGCTGCTGGGCATAGAGGCGGGCCTGAGCATCACCGGTGGCCGCCCGCTGGCAGAGTTCTGCGTAGCGGAGCACCTCCTTCGGCAGGGCATTGCCCACCCCGGTGATGGCACACTGGGCACCACAACGCACAATACCGTGGAAGACCTGTGTATCCACCCCGACGGAAAGCGTCAGACTGGGATCGCCGGAAGTGATAAACTCAGCCGCATACGTCAGCGCTTCAGCTCCGCCAAATTCTTTGAAGCCGACCAGGTTGGTGTGCTGCGCACGCAAGGCAAAAAACAGATCCGCCTTGGTCTGGTAGCCATAGTAGGGGCTGTTATAGATGACCGATTGCAGGCCTTCACCCGCAGTCAAAACAGCGGAAAAGTGGTGCCGCTGGGCATTCACCGAAGTGCCCCGCGAGAGCAGGCGCGGAATAACCATAAGTCCGACCGCGCCGCACTGCCGGGCATGAGCGGCGTGGGCGGCGGCAGCGGCGGTGCTGGCCGCACCCGTCCCGACCACCACCGGCAAACCGGCTTCGGTTAGTTTGCGCACGCCGAGCTGTCGCTGCTCATCCGTCAGCAGGGGCCATTCGCCCATCGAGCCGCAGTAGATCACGCCTGACATGCCCTGTTGGATCAAAGACAGGCCGGTCTCGACAAGTGCGTCGTAATCGACGACACCGTCCTGGCTGCAAGGCGTCATGAGTGCGGGCATGGTGCCGCGGAAAACTGGTTGTTGATGATTTGACATTATGATTATGTGTTTGAGTTAAATTGCATCGCAGCTGCGTTCGCCATCGACGAGTCGCCAGATATGAAGTGGATTCGAATTTTGCAGTTCCGGCGGCAACTCGCTACCGGGGCAGCCCTGCCAGGCCACCGGACGACAGAAGCGCTCGATCGCCAGCGTGCCAACTGAGCTGCTGCGCCCGTCGGAGGTGGCGGGATACGGACCGCCGTGCACCATCGCATGGTTAACATCGACACCCGTGGGGAAGCCATTAAAGACCAGCCGCCCGCAACGGCTCTCCAGGGCTTTGACCAGCGGGCCGTGTTGCTGGATCTCCGCCTCCGTGCCGTGAATCGTGCCGACCAGTTGCCCCTCCAACTGGGAGATTGCCTGCTGGATTTGTTCGATACTGCCCTCAACGATAAGAGTCGCCGGTCCGAACATCTCCGCTGCAAGCTCCGGATTGCCCAGGAATTGCTCGACCGCAACGGCGAACACCGCCGGAGCGGCACAGTTGGTGCCGGCATCCGGTGCAGCTGCCAGTGTTTCCACGCCGGGAATCGAAGCGACGGCCGCAGTGGATGCCTTGAATGCCTGGGCGATCCCGGCGTTCAGCATGCAGGCGCCGGCGGCTTCAGCCACCAAACTCGCGAACTTTTGCTTAAACCGGGGATTCGCCGCTGTCGGGATAAAAATCAGCCCCGGATTAGTGCAGAACTGCCCCACTCCCATCGTGAGCGAGGTGAACATGCCTTCGGCAATCGCCTCACCACGCTCTTGCATGACTTGTGGCAGCAGCAGCACCGGATTGATCGCACTCATTTCCGCATATACTGGAATGGGTTGCTTGCGGGCGGCAGCCGCTTGCATGAGTGCCGTGCCGCCTGAGCGCGAACCGGTAAAACCAACCGCCTGCACGGCGGGTGCCTCAACCATTGCCACACCTACACTGCGTCCTCCTCCGAAAAGCAGGGAAAATACCCCTTCCGGCATGCCAGTGTCTCGGGCAGCCTGCTCGACACAATTTCCGACGATCTCCGCCACACCCGGATGCGAGTGGTGCGCTTTGACCAAGACCGGGCAGCCCGCAGCCAGTGCCGATGCGGTGTCGCCACCCGCCACCGAGAAGGCCAGCGGAAAATTGCTGGCACAAAAGACCACCACCGGGCCCAGCGGGCGCTTCATCGAGCGCAGGTCCGGCTTGGGCAGCGGCGCACGGTCGGGTTGTGCCAGTTCGATCCGGGCATCGACCCAGGAACCCTCTTCAATCAGAGTCGCAAATAAACGCAACTGCCCGGTGGTGCGACCGGTCTCACCTCGCATCCGTGCTTCCGGCAAGCCCGTTTCCTGCATCCCGCGCGCGGCGATCGCGTCGCCTTCCGCCTCAATCAGCTCGGCGATCCGGCGCAGGAATCCGGCGCGCTGGACTGCGGGCAATGCCGCATACAGCGGGAAGGCCTTTTCCGCCAAATCGACGGCACGGGCCACCTCTGTCGCAGACGCTTCATAATACTGCGGCTCCAGTGTTGCGCCCGTAGCCGGATTGACGGCTTGGCAAAAAGGCTGTTCGTTTTCAGCGCGTGAGAAACCAATAATGGATTTTCCTGTTAATTTAGACATACTCCTATCTGTGCAGGTTTAAAAATGAATGTAAAGCGATAGCATGCAAGTTTCCTTAAATTAAGTTAATTGCGATAATGATTGAAGCGGCGCGCAAGGCTCCGACATAACCCAGCACCAGCACAGCTGCATCAGGCTCTGCGGATACTGCTCGGAATTGTTTTGCCAAGCCAGCAACGAGAGTTCATTTCAATACTTCTCTGCTCAATCTGCCCCACTTATGAATCATACTCCTGATCCAAAAGAACCGCGCCTGATCCCCCCTGGCATGGTGTTTCCCTTCATTCTGGTCACTTCCCTCTTTGCGCTGTGGGGCTTTGCCAACGACATTACCAATCCACTGGTGGCCGCGTTTAAAGACGTATTTGTGATCAACAACGCGCAGAGCAGTTGGGTGCAAATGGCCTTCTACGGCGGCTACGGCACCATGGCGATCCCGGCGGCGCTCTTCATCCGCCGCTACTCTTACAAATCAGGGATTATCCTGGGGCTGGCGCTTTACGCCATCGGCGCCTTGATCTGCGTGCCGGCTGCCTCAATGGCCAGCTTCAACCTTTTTCTGGCGGCACTGTATATTTTAACCTTCGGGCTGGCCTTTCTCGAAACCACTGCCAACCCCTATATTCTCTCTATGGGGTCACAGGAAACGGCCACCCGCCGACTCAACCTGGCGCAGGCCTTCAACCCGATGGGCTCACTCACCGGCATGACGGTCGCCAGTATCTTCATCCTCTCCAACCTGCAGGTAGAGGAGTTCCGCACCGACTTCTTCGGCTACCACAGTGATCAGGGCACACAACAAGCTGAGCTTAGTGACTATCAGGTGCTGCCGTTCCTGCAATCGAAACCCAGAGACCGGGTCAACGATCCCGTGATGGCTGAATACGTGGCGGCCAAACCCGATGCCGGACTGGATCAGGCACTGGCAGATTATAAAGCCGGCCAGCTGACAACCTTTATGGGCAAAACCCATCGCGAACTACAGGCACATGACCTCAAAATAGTGTCCACGCCCTACATGATTATCGGATTCATTGTGATCGGCGTGCTGCTGATTTTCCTCGTCTGCAAGTTACCGCATACCGCTTCCGTCGGTGACCACCGCGAAGACTCCACGCTGAAGGAGATCCTGGGACGCCTCTTTACCAACCCGGTCTATCTGGGTGGCGTGGTGGCGCAGACTTTTTATGTGGGTGCCCAAATCATGTGCTGGACCTTCATTATTCAATACGCCCAGGACACCCTGGGGATGGATAAAGCCACCGCGCAGAATCACAATATCCTGGCCATGGTGGTCTTCCTCAGCAGCCGCTTCATCTGCACCTTTTTCCTGAAATACACCACACCTGGTGCCCTGCTGCTGGTCCTGTCAATCGCCGCCATCACCGCCACCCTGGGCGCAATTTACCTGCCCGGTATGGCGGGACTCTATAGCCTGATGGGCATCTCCGCCTGTATGTCGCTGATGTTTCCCACCATCTACGGTATCGCCCTCGAAGGACTCGGCCCCGATGCAAAAATCGCCTCTGCCGGACTCATCCTCGCCATCGTCGGCGGCGCTTTCATGCCGCGCCTGCAGGGCGGAATCATGGACCTGGATACATTTATGGGCGTCAATGCCACCCGCGGCTCCTTTTATTTGCCCTGCCTCTGCTTCATCGTGATCGCCGGCTATGCCTGCTTCGTGCGGATGCATCATGCCCGCCGCGCAGCAGGTCAGCATTGAGGCGACTGCCTGCCGCCTAAGGGGCTGCGCTGGCACAGACCTGCGGCGCCGTCCAGTCGCAGCCCTTTTATTGCCCTAAATCAATAGTTCATTCGAATAGCTTTTTCCTTAAGCTCTGGATCGTGGCCATATCCTGCCAGTCGGCACCACGCAATAAATTTACCTTCGGCGGGTATTTCCGGCCTTTCTCCCGTTGCCAGCTGCACACGAAGCTGCGCACAAATTCGTGACTGCCCAAAATCGCCCCGTCCGTAAAGTAGCGCACCCGGCAGCGCAGCACCGTCGCCTTGGGCAGCAGCGCATCCTCCTGCTCCAACACCTTCAGCGCCTGCTCCCGCGCAACCTCCGACAGCCCAGCTTGTCCCGCACGCTTGCCAAAGATCAGCTCCCGGTGCATTTGCAGCGCCTCTGCCACCGACAGCTTCGCACGCTCCGACCCGTCGGCATACGCCCCCCAAATGTGGCGGATGCCCTGCATAGCCCCGGTTACTTCGGCTACGGCCTCTGCATAGCCACAAAAGCGGTAATCCTTCGGATCGTCCACCAAACCCGCCCGCACCGGATTCAAATCGATATACGCCGCCACCGTCTGCAATGGATTTCCCTTCCCCTCCACCAGCACACTCTTAAAACGCTCCGCCCACAAGGTCCCGAAGCGCTCATGCGAACGGTTATACCACACCGAGAATCGCTGCTTCAAGGTCTTCATATATTCCGAGACGTCCCCCATCCGCGCCAACAGCTTACGCCGGATCGCTTCCGCCTCCTCGTCGCCACGGGCCAGCGTCTTTTCCAAAACCTGAATCGAAGCCGTCTGATACTTCGTCGGCTTCGGATGCAGCACCCGGTAACGTCGCAACAGCTCCGCATCCGACACATACACCCTCTCCGGCACCCGCAACAGCACATGGAAGTGGTTCGACATCACACAATACGTCAACACCTCCACCCCACAAAAATCCGCCACCTGCCAGATCATCTTGCGTAGAATCTCCTTCTCCCAGTCCTGAAACAAGCGCTCCCCATTTACCGTCCGTGTCATCACATGATAGACGGCTGATCCTCCACCCAATACCTTTAACCTATGTGTCCTCATGATTGCCAGCATGCACAAAAAAACGCATCTGTCCACATATTTTTGCCAGTCCCTTAATAAATAAATGTTAATTATTTAAAATATTAAATTAACTATTGATCCGGACTCGCTGATTTGCTTTTCGTTGGGATATGCCGCGTATCCTAGCAAGCTTCTTGATTTTTACATGCCTCATCACCGGATCGGCCTACTCCGGAGACAGCGAGTCCGTCGCCAGGCAGGCACCCGTTGAGCTGCCTACCCTCATCCTTCAGAGCCGCGAGACGGCCAACGAGCGTTCAGCTTCAAGTTACACGTCGCCGATCTCGAATCTGGAGTTTGATCCCCGGATCGATATGCAGTCCCGCAACATGGCTGAGGCGCAGGGCGATCTTACGCTGCGCGGCGGCATTTTTGAAAACACCGGTATCCGTCTTGGGAGCGCGACGCTGTTCGACCCGCAGACTGGTCATTACATTGCGGAGCTGCCTATCGGCCCGGAAATGCTGAAGCCGTATCAGGTTCTCACTGGCGCAGACAACGCCCTCTACGGCTTCAACAGCACGGTCGGCACCATCAGCTACGGCTGGTCCGAGATTGGGAACGGCGGCAGCATCACCGCCGGGGCCGGCGACCACGACCTGAATTTCCAGCGTTTACAGCATGGCCAGACAGTGCCACTGGGTGAGACCGGGCAGTGGCGGCTCGGCGTCGAGGCGGAATACGCCCGTTCCGAAAGCGATGGCACCCGCCGCTTTGGCGATCACGCCTTCTATCGTAGTTCGGGGCGCGTGCAGATGGTCGGCCCCAGCTCCCAGACGGACTTATTTGCAGGCTACCAGGAAAAGTTTTTCGGATGGTTGGGTATGTATACCGGTCAAAGCTTTGCCGCATTCGGCCCATTTGAAACCGAAAACCTGAAGACCCGATTACTGTTGGCGAACCACAGCCAGTCCTACGGGGATGCCAGCTGGTTTGAAGCCGCCGCCTATTTTCGCCGACATTCGGACCACTACATCTTCAACCGCTTCGCACCCAACAACAACTTTATCCATGAGACTGAGGCATCCTCGTTGGGCCTGTCCGGACAACATGCTTTCGATACAACTTTCGCGCTCAATTACGCAGGACAGGTCATGGCGGACAGCATCGATTCCACCAATTTAGCAAACAGCTTTACCTCACGCCGTTACCAGAAGTTCAGCCTGCTGCCGCAATATCAATTCCAGCTCGATGCGGCAAACACGCTTACCCTGCGCGCGGGCGCAAGCTATGATGACAGCAACCGCAACGCGTCGAAACTCTCCCTCATCACCGACGCCGTATGGCAGCAGGTCGCGCCCAATGGGGATGCCCGCAGTGCCTTTTTTTCTTACGCCGAAAGCAGCCAGGTGGTCGGCTATACTGCCACCGGCGGAGCCACCAGCACCGGCCTGTTCCGCAGCAATCCGAATCTCGACACGGAGACCAGCCAAAACCTCGAACTTGGCGGCACCCTCACCAGGCGCCACTGGAGTCTCGCTGCAGCCGTATTTTACCGTTGGGATAAAAATTTGACCGACTGGACCTTCGACAGCAACAGCAGCGCCGCCCGCACGGCCAACCCGGTGGATCTGGAAACACTGGGAGTCGAGCTGATCACCACCCGGCAAATGGGCGAAGTCGAGTGGATCGGGAGCTACAGCTACCTGCACAAGGACGAGGACTATGGTGCTGCTGCCGTCGATGCCAGTTTCTATGCCATGAACTTTGCCAAACACCGCATCACGCTCGGCGCCATCTGGCGACCCGCCGCCTGGCTCGAACTGCGGATCGACAATGAGTGGCGCAGTCAACAGGCCAACGCCCTGCGCAACAGCGATGATACAGCACTGTTCACCCACATTGGCATCAGCGTTTACCCCCAGCAGTTGGATCAGCTGGAAATATTCTTAGCCGGCGAGAACATCTGGCAGGAGGATTTCGAGGATATACCCGGCACTCCCGGCCGCAGCGACCAATATTCCGGTGGCTTGCGCTATACTTGGTAGCGAACTGGAGCGAGAGGCTCTATTGAGTTGTGAAACGACTCGAACAGGGTTTATCGGCACACCACCTCGACTCAAAATTGGATGCTGCTCGACGGCACTGGCACGCCACGGCGACGTGAATTCAATATCAAAAACTATTTGAAACCTTTCCGTAACCTCTACTCTATCTCAACGATACGATGCACTCAAAAATCAGTTTCCTCATAGTATTCACCACTGCTGCGCTGTTACTGCTAACTTGCGGCCATGCCGGGCAACTGCTGGGGCCCACCGGGATCAGTGGCACTGTCTCGGATAACAGCATCACAGTCACCAATGTGGCCGAGGGTTCGCCCGCCTACGGGCAACTGGAAAAAGGTGCAGTGATCGTGGGAATCGGGGGACAAAATTTTTCAGGTGATCTACGCCGGATGTTTGCTACGGCGATTGATGCCGCCGAGACAGAAGCTGCCGGAGGCCACCTGCGATTGCTGCTGCATGATGGTCAGACGGTTGAATTACAACTGAACGTGTTGGGCAGTTACAGCCAGACGGCACCCTACCAGTGTCCGAAAACGGATTTGATCGTCAAACAGGGCGCCGAATACCTGGCTAAAGAGATAGAAGAGAGTCTTCGCACTAGGGGCCGGTATCACTCCGGCCCTACGCATACCGCATTACTCGGCCTGCTCGCGACCGGTGAAGCAAAATACATTCATCTGGTGGGTAAAGCCCTCCAAGCCTCGGATATCCTGAAGCCCGACACAACAATCATCCGCGAGCAACTGACCGGCGAGCGCCCGATGCCGCCGGTCGGTTGGTTGTGGGGCTACAATTGTATTTTGTTGAGTGAGTATTACTTATTGACGGGAGATCCCGCCGCTTTGTCCGCGCTGGAGCTTTACGCAGTCTCACTGGCGCGGGGGCAGGATGCAGGCGGTTTGTGGGGGCACCGGATGGTGATCGACGGACGACTGCACGGCTACGCCCAGATGAATCAATCCAGCCTGAGCTCATTTTTAGGGCTACTGATGGCGCGCAAATGCGGAATCGATGATCCCGACCTGAATCAGGGTATCGCCCGGACTTATGCGTATTACGCCAGCTACATCGGCCGCGGGGGGTTCAACTACGGCGTGCACGACCCTGACATAAAACGCTTCAATAATAATGGCATGAGTGGACTGGCCGCCCTGTGCATGGCCTCAAGCGACAATCCGGCAGGCGTACGCTTTTTCTCCAGACTCGCCGCCACCGCTTACGACAATCTCGAACAAGGGCATGCCAGTAATTTTTTCAATCCCTTGTGGACACCACTGGGTGCCAGTCAATCCGGTCCGGAAGTGACCCATCGTTTTTTCATGGAATCGCTATGGTATTTTACCAATTACCGCAGCTGGGATGGTAGCTTCCTGCGCCAACCCGGCAAGGAACGCGGCCGCTCCGGCTCGCAAACCGGCATGGCACTGCTGACCTATTGCCTGCCGCGCAAGGCACTGTTCATTACCGGTCGGGAGCAGGACCCCGCGCTCTGGTTGCAAGGCGACGCGGCGGCCGAAGTCTTGCAGATGAGTAAAATCGAATACCCGAACCAGCGCGTGGACGACTTGTTGGCCTTACTGGATTCGCCCTTCCCGCAGGTCCGGATCCAGGCTGTGTGGGCACTGCGCGAGCGCAGCCCCGAATTCCTGCCACAACTGGTTCAGCTAATGGAGAGCGGCACGCCGCAGCAACGGGAGAGTGCCCTGCAATATTTCGGGCACCGATGTCCGTCGGAGCAGGCCCATGCGCAAATTGAACGGGTCGGAGCCATGCTGCGTGACACGAAAGAAGCACCTGAGCTGCGGGCACAGGCGGCCGCTATGCTGGCCAGTCACGGCGAGGCCGCCTACGATTATTATCAAGATATACTGCAACTGATCGTGGATGATGAACCGGGCGACCACTTCCGGGATGTTGACCAATCACTGGGGAAGAGTTTGAACATCATGTGTGGCAGTCCTTACGCCGCCGGACTGGTCAGCAACAAACCGCGCTTCTATGCCGCCGCCAATAAATTGATGGAGCATAAACGTCAAGACGCCCGGTCCGCCGGAATAAAAATGCTGGCGGAAATCCAGCTGGAGGACTTTCCGCAGATGGCCGGCCCCATCATTAAGATTATCGAGGATCAGGATAATACCTACCACTCCTATCATTCCTGGCAAAGTACCATCGGCCCGGCGATCGAGATTTTATCGCATCTCAAGATTCAAGAGGGGCTGGACTACGTTGCCGGTGTTTTTGACCGCGAGGGTGGTAAGTGGGGCTTTAAGGTGCGGATGTTTTGTGCCACGCTGCCGAATTACGGGGCAAATGCCAAAGACGTGCTGGCCCAGGCGCAAGCCGACAAACGCCTGAAAAACATCGAGGATGGCCGCTTTCGCGGCATGTGGCGGCGCATGGTCACAGCCATCGAAGAAGATCCTGCGCCGGCGCAACTGATCACGCTGCAGGAAGCACTGGACACGCGTCGCTGATCGCCGCGATTCATGCACTACCTGCTCATCACCACCTTACTCTGGGCCTTTTCCTTTGGACTGATCGGGAATGTGCTGCAGGGGCTGAACCCACTGATGGTGGCGAGTGCCCGGCTGGTGATTGCCCTGCTGCTGTTTCTGCCCCTGCTGCGTCCGCAGCAGCTGACAGGGCGTGAACAAGCACAACTCACTATGATCGGAGCGGTGCAATTTGGCCTGATGTATGTCTGCTATATTTCTGCATTCCACTTTCTTCCCTCGCATCTGGTGGCGCTGTTTTCCGTGCTCACGCCACTGTATGTCGTCTTGATTCACGACCTCCGGCAACGGCAATTCCATGCCCGCTATCTACTGGCGGCATTGCTTTCGGTCGCGGGTGCCGCCGTCATCAAGGCCCGCGGTGGCGAGAGCGACTCGATCTGGCTGGGATTCGCGTTGATGCAGGTCTCCGGCCTGGCCTTTGCCTACGGCCAGATCGCCTACCGCGACTGGAAACTCCAGCGGTCAGGCATCCGGGACGGCGAGTGCTTCGGCTTCCTCTATGCCGGTGGCGCACTGTGCGCACTGCTCGCAGCGTGCGGCATCCACTCCGATTCCGCCGGTCTGCTGGACGCCAGCTGGACGCAGCTGGGGGTTATCCTGTATCTCGGCGCGGTCGCCTCGGGCCTAGGATTCTTACTCTGGAACAAAGGGGCCACCCAGTGCTCAACCGGTGCGCTGGCGGCCTGCAACAATGCACTGATCCCGCTGGCGATGGGCGTCTCGCTCTTCGTCTTTGGCGAAATCAGCGGGGCTTCCCTGCGCGAGCTGGTTCGACTCCTGCTGGGAGCCGCCCTGATTGCGGCACCCGTCTTTATCGGCCAAGGCCGCAAATCACACGCCTAGCCTGGCTGAACCCGTGGCCTCTGCGTTCGGCTCGCAGCGCGCATATAGCGAATCGATCCGGTAATCTTTTTTCGGCCCCTGCACTACGTAGGCGACTTCCCAATTACCCGCTAAATCGATACGATACCCGGTCACATAGTCATCCTGGCCGCAGCGGTGGAGATGACTGGCGGTCGCGATACCATCCTCCAGCGCAAAGTCCAGCTGATGCATCACCACCCAGTTCGATTCCTCATGCTTGAGGACCTCGATGGACTCTCCAACTAGACGATAACAATAGTGCTGTTTTGCGTGGAAGCACTGCCCGGCGCCGACGGTCAATTCGCCCTGCTCCGCATACTGATAGCACCGCGCTGCACCGGGCTCCGGCACAAAGTTTGCCACGCCCTTGAACACCCCGCAATAGCTGCCCCCGAACTGGCGATCAATCAACCACCGCCCCCGCAGAAAACGGAACACCTGTTGGTTAAGCGCCTTTTGAGTTGCCTTGCGACGCTCAAAAGGCGTTTCCCGGAAGTCCACTTTAAACGTTGATTGTGATATCAACGCCAGCCGGAAGGTTGAGCTTTTTGAGCTCATCGACTGTATCAACTGTGGGTTCCACGATGTCGATCAGGCGCTTGTGCGTTCGCACTTCAAACTGGTCCATCGACTTTTTATTAACGTGCACGGAACGGTTAACCGTGAACTTCTCAATTTTGGTGGGAAGCGGCACAGGACCGGCGACGCGGGCGCCGGAGCGCTTGGCGGTTTCAACGATGTCGGACGCAGACTGGTCGACAACGCGGTAATCAAAGCCTTTCAGGCGGATACGGATACGTGGTGTGCTCATGTTGTTGTGATTGGGTTGATTGTTGATTGTTGATTGTTAAAGGTTGATTGGTGAAAAAGTTACCCGGTTTTCAGTTTTCCAGTTACCGGTTGAAATGCCTAATATCTGCCCCTGGTGGAAGTCTCTAGAATCGTTTTGAGCACATTGGCCGGGACTTCCTCGAAGCGCTCGGGCTCCATGCTGTAGGACGCCCGGCCCTTGCTAAGCGAGCGAACGATGGTGGCATAACCGAACATCTCCGGCAAGGGAACCAGCGCGGAGATACTGACAAAGGCCGTCTTGGTCTTAATATTTTGAATCTGGCCACGGCGGCGGTTCAGGTCGCCCATAATGTCACCCTGGTATTCATCGGGGGTCTCCACCTCGACGTGCATCAGCGGCTCCAGCATGACCGGACTCCCCTGCTCCATCGCCTGCCGGAAGGCAAAAATACCCGCCATTTTGAAGGCCATTTCTGAGGAGTCCACTTCGTGGAAGGAGCCGTCGAATAGCGTCACTTTAAAATCAATGACCGGATAGCCGGCCAGCACGCCGTTGTTGGCGGCTTCGCGGATGCCCTCGATGGTCGGCTTAATAAATTCCTTGGGGATTACTCCGCCAACGATGCCGTTCTCCACTTCAATGCCGGTGCCGCGCGCGAGCGGCTCGACCTTGATGCGGGCATGGCCATACTGACCCTTGCCGCCGGACTGGCGCACGAAACGCCCTTCCCCTTCGGCGCTGGCGCCAAAAGCTTCACGATAGGCAATCTGCGGGCGTCCGGCTTCAGCACCCACTTTAAATTCACGGAAGAGCCGGTCCTTGATGATTTCCAGATGCAGTTCACCCATTCCGGCAATCAAGGTTTGTCCCGTTTCTTCGTCGGAACTAACCACAAAAGTCGGGTCTTCTTCGGCCAGGCGTTGCAGCCCCTCGGCCATCTTTTCCTGATCGGCCGTGGTCTTAGGCTCGATCGACATCGAGATGACAGGCTCCGGAAAAGTCGGGGGCTCCAGCCGGATATCATAGCCCTTGGTGCAGAGCGTATCGCCGGTCACGACGTCGCGGGCCCCCACCACTGCAAAAATGTCGCCGGAATAAGCGGTATCAATGTCTTCACGGGCATCGGCCTTCATCACCAGCAGACGGGAGATCCGCTCGGTCTTGCCGGTGCGCGGATTAAACAGCGCGGCTCCCTTACTCAGAGAGCCGGAATACAGGCGGAAAAACACCAGCTTGCCGACGTAGCCGTCGTTCATCAGTTTAAAGGCCAGCCCGGCGACCTGGGCGCTGTCATCCGGGGCGACGAGAACCTCCTCCCCTTGGCTGTCTTCTCCCTTCATCGGAGGGAGATCCAGCGGACCGGGCAGATAGTTGACGACTGAATCCAATACGGTCTGCACCCCTTTATTCTTAAAAGCACTGCCCGGGATGACCGCGCAGAAGCCCAAAGCGATGGTCGCTTTGCGGATGGCAGCACGCACATCATCCGCCGCAAGTTCCTGCCCCTCCAGATACTTCTCCGCCAGCGCATCGTCAAAATCCGCCAGTGCTTCGATCAACTTCTCACGGTATTCCGTGGCCTGATCCAAATCATTTTCAGGGATCGCGGTGGTGGCATAAGTCATACCGGTGGGATCAGCCGCGTCGTAGATTCTCGCCTCCATCGAGGCGAGGTCGATCAGACCGATAAAGTCCTCTTCGGCGCCAAGCGGCAGAAAAATCGGATGCGCATTGGCGGCCAGACGCTCGCGCATGGACTCGATGGCGGCAAAAAAGTCCGCGCCCACGCGGTCCATCTTGTTGATAAAGGCAATCCGCGGCACGTGATATTTGCCCATCTGACGCCACACTGTTTCGGACTGGGGCTGCACGCCAGCGACAGCACAAAATACCCCAACCGCGCCATCCAGCACGCGCAGTGAACGCTCGACCTCGGCGGTAAAATCCACGTGGCCGGGCGTATCAATGATATTGATCTGATGGTTGATCCCGGCATAGGGACCGTTCTGGTTGGTCCAGTTGCAGGAGATCGCTGCGGAGGTAATGGTTATTCCGCGCTCGCGCTCCTGCTCCATCCAGTCAGTGACGGCACTGCCTTCGTGCACTTCGCCCATCTTGTGAACGACACCCGCGTAAAATAAGATTCTTTCCGTGGTAGTGGTCTTCCCCGCGTCGATATGCGCAGCAATGCCGATATTACGCGTGTGCTCCAGTGGGCACTTACGCTTCGGCGAGTTAGCTGACGCTATAGGATGAGCGGACATAATAAGGGAAGACTGGAAAAGAACGGGGGGGCTTGATGTGAGTCGCAGTCGCCGACCCGCACCGGGGAGTATCGGGCATTACCAGCGCAAGTGCGCAAACGCGCGGTTGGCCTGGGCCATGCGATGGGTTTCTTCCTTCTTTTTCACAACAGCGCCGGTATTGTTGTAGGCATCGACGATTTCGTCAGCCAGTGCTTAATCCATGGGAACGCCTTTACGGTTGCGCGCAGCCGCCACCATCCAGCGGAACGCAAGACTTTGCTGGCGCTCAAAAGAAACTTCTAGTGGCACCTGATAGGTAGCACCACCCACACGGCGGCTCTTCACTTCCAGCTTGGGCCGGGTGTTTTCCAAGGCACCCATCACCAAATCGACAGGATCGCCCTTGGCCAGTTTTTCACTCACGCGCTGGAATGCGGAATAAACGATACGCTGTGCCACGGTGCGCTTACCGCGCTCCATGATCATGTTCACCAGGTTGGTGACCAGCGTGCTATTGTAGCGGGGATCCGGGATGAGCGGACGTTTTACAGCTTGGCGACGACGTGACATATTTAAAAATGACTAATGACTAATGACTAATGACTAATGGCTAATGACTAATGGCTAATGACTAATGGCTAATGACTAATGGCTAATGACTAATGGCTAATGACTAATGGCGAATGACTAATGGCGAATTAATTACGCCTTGGAGGCTTTCGGGCGTTTGACGCCATACTTGGAACGGCTGCGGCGGCGTTTTTCGACCCCCACGCAGTCCAGCGTGCCACGGACGATATGATAACGCACCCCGGGCAGGTCCTTGACACGACCGCCACGAACGAGCACGATGCTGTGCTCCTGCAAATTGTGCCCTTCGTCGGGAATGTAGGCGATGACTTCAATTCCGTTGGTCAGGCGGACTTTTGCCACCTTACGGATCGCCGAATTTGGCTTTTTGGGCGTACGGGTCATGACCTGCACGCAGACGCCACGGCGGAACGGGTTACGGTCCAGAGCGCGGGACTTTGATTTTTCCTTCTGCACAACACGCGGTGCGCGGACAAGTTGGTTAATTGTAGGCATTAAAATGAGTCGTCTGATTTAGAGAAAGATGAGGAAAGTAGCGTTTCCGTTTTTCGGTGCAAGGATTTTGTTGCATTTTTTTCAGCTGATACAAATCGCGTTATTTTCGGGTGGCCCGGCCCAGACGGAGCTGGACCCTCCGCGACAGAATGCTTGCCCTAGTGTTATTAACACCTATCGCTTCAAGCATGCTCATCAGTTTTTTCGGCTACTGCTGCCTGCTCGCGTTTGCCTGGGCCTGCTCCGGCGCACGGCGGCACATCAACTGGCGGACCGTACTGGGGGCCTGTGCGATCCAGTTCAGCTTTGGCGCACTGGTGCTTTATGTGCCCGCCGGTAAGGCCGCACTGGAATGGCTATCCTTGGTGGTGGGGACCGTCATCGCTTATGGTGATGACGGCATCCGTTTCCTCTTCGGCGGATTGACGGATAGTTCGCAGAGCTTCGGCTTTGTCTTCGCCTTTAAGGTGCTGCCGGTCATCATTTTCTTCTCGTCGCTGATTTCAGTGCTCTACTATTTGCGTGTTATGCCGGTAGTGGTGCAGGTGATCGGAGGCGGCATCCGCAAATTACTCGGCACCAGCCGGGCGGAGTCGCTGAGTGCGACGGCCAATATTTTCGTCGGCCAGACTGAAGCTCCGCTGGCGATCAAGCCCTACCTGCCGCGCCTGACGCGCTCGGAGTTGTTTGCCGTAATGACCGGTGGCCTCGCCTCCATCGCTGGCAGCGTGCTGGCCGGCTATGCCGCCATGGGCATCGAACTGCGCTTTTTACTGGCAGCCTGTTTTATGGCAGCACCGGCCGGATTGTTGTTTGCTAAAATCATCGTGCCGGAAACAGAAACAGCCGACAATGCCAAGCTGGCGGAAGATCTCACGCAAAAACCGGCCAACCTCTTCGATGCCGCTGCCGGGGGCGCTACCGACGGCCTGCGGTTGGCGTTGAACGTGGGCGCGATGCTGCTGGCGTTTATCGGGCTGATCGCGCTGATCAACGGAATCCTCGGCTGGCTGGGCGGACTGGGCGGCTGGCCGGAAGTCAGTCTGCAACTGCTGCTCGGCTGGCTCTTCAGCCCGGTGGCCTGGCTGCTCGGCATCCCCTGGGAGCATGCCGTCACCGGCGGCGCGTTTATCGGGCAAAAGCTGGTGGTCAACGAGTTCGTCGCCTTCATCGAATTTGGCTCGGTCAAAGAAACCCTGAGCGTCCGCTCGCAGGCGATCATCACTTTTGCCCTCTGTGGCTTTGCCAACTTTTCCTCAATCGCGATCCTGCTTGGTGGGCTGGGCAGTCTGGTGCCGGAGCGCCGCGCCGAGATCGCCCAATTGGGGCTGAAAGCCGTGCTGGCCGGCACGCTGGCCAATCTCTCCAGCGCCGCCATCGCCGGGATGTTGATCCAGTGACGCTCGGAATCCACCGTCCGCACGGCTTTCGCCGCGCGGCTACCAATAAAAACGGATCTTCATCCGTAGCCGCAACGCGATAGCGATGCGGTCCAGTGGCCACCGTCCGCACGGCTCTCGCCGCGCGGCTACCAATAAAACGGATCTTCATCCGTAGCCGCAACGCGATAGCGATGCGGTCCCCGCCATCAAATGCCAGGCATGACCCTGCCATGCAGCCAGTCTCAATGCTTCATGCGCTCTGACTGCTCCTCGTAGGCCTTCCAGAAATTAGACCAGAAAAATCGGGAACGAGGGTCCAGTTTGGGATAGCCTGGAAAACAAGCACCCGTGTATCGCCATTGCGACCACTCCTCAACGAGTTCCTTGCGCACGGGATTACGTAAAATATAGCCGACCAAGTCGGCAAAGGCATCACGTTCACGGTCTTTCTCGCGTAAGACATGATCGTAGGCCTGACGCTGCAAACGCCTCGGCGCGAGAAGATGATTCCACTCACGGCGCAACCAAGCGATTGCATCCAACTGATCGCTTAAACCATCGATCCCGATAAATGCAAAATGCGCGTGATTTGGCATAAGGCAATAAACCGGGCAGGCCAAGCGGTAGCGCGCTAAAACGTGAAGGAGGCATTCCCGCAAGCGAAAGTGGTGCGTTTCAGATAGCCAATCCGTCGCACGGTCTTGCACAGTCATCGTCCAATGAACGTATGCCCGGCCAAGATAAATATTACGATTCAAGCGAACGAGCTTCTGGTGAAGCTTTGGATTGGTCGAATCCGACATTGGGAAAATCAGTTTCGAATTTCCCCGCCCACGCAAGGTAAATCCGCACGGCTTTCGCCGTGCGGCTACCAATAAAAACGGATCTTCATCCGTAGCCGCAACGCGATAGCGATGCGGTCCAGTGGCCACCATCCGCACGGCTTTCGCCGTGCGGCTACATGCACGGCTACCCGAGTGAGCCGCTTTCATTCCTTAGCATTCCCCGCCCGACTGCCTGCCCAGAAAGATCCTCTGAGCCAGCTTTTATAGAATTTGAATTGCCAAATCCTTTTGTCTTACCGTTGTCTCATTCCCATGCAACTTATCGACGGAAACGCTATCGCAGAATCCATTATTCAAGAACTGACCGCTGAGGTCGGTGCACTCTCCGGCAAAAAACCGGTGGTCGCTTTCATTCGCGTCGGCGACGACCCTGCCTCGGTCTCCTACGTGCGCAAAAAAGAAAAGACCGCTGAGCGCATCGGCATCGGCAGCCGCCTGCATCTCCTGCCCGCAGATGTCTCCGAGGCCGAGCTTTTTGCGCAAATCGACGCACTGAACGCTGATACGGAGGTCAACGGCATCCTGATTCAGGCTCCGTTGCCCGGGCATCTGGATGAGATCCGCACCTTTAACCGCGTCGATCCGGCCAAGGACGTCGATGGCTTCAACACCGTCAACATCGGCAAGCTCTGTCAGGAGGACGCCAGCGGCTTTGTCGCCTGCACGCCCGCCGGCATTGTCGAACTGATCGAACGCAGCGGCATCGTCACCGAGGGCAAGCATGTTGTGGTGCTGGGCCGCAGCCAGATCGTGGGCAAACCCGCTGCACTGCTGATGATGCGCAAAGCCATCCCCGGCAATGCCACCGTCACCATTTGCCACTCCCGCACCCGCAACCTGGCCGCCATCACCCGGCAGGCGGACATTCTGATCGCAGCCATCGGGCGGCCCAATTTCGTGACTGCCGACATGGTTAAACCGGGCGTGGCGGTAATCGACGTGGGCATCAACCGGGTCGAAGACCCTGGTAAAAAAACAGGCTACCGTCTGGTGGGCGATGTCGAGTTTGAAGCCGTCGCCGCCAAGGCCTCACACATTACACCGGTGCCCGGCGGGGTCGGCCCGATGACGGTGGCCATGCTGATGCATAACACGCTCAGGGCCTTCAAAGCCGCACAATGAGCCATTCAGCAGCAACCAGCAGGCCACTCCAGCGATGGTTTCCAGCGATGGTTTCTTGATCCCAAATCGGACGGTTAGCCAACCTACGTCTTACCCGTTCACGCCTGCGAAATCGATCATCAGGCCGATCTCTTGCAACTTAGCTTGCTCAAACACATAGCCGGCACTCATCGCGTCCTGAACGGCCATACCGACAGATTTGAATAAAGTAATTTGCTTATCGTCCGTGCGCGTCGGACAACTTCCGGTCACGATTTCGGAAAGGTCGGCATCCGCCTGGATGCCCGGAATGCGAAGTTCCCCCGCCTCGACCCCCGCGGCAGCATGACCATCCACCACGACATAAGCGCGGCGCATCGCAGTCTCATCCACCTCGCGCCGGTCGGGTTGATAAGCACCGATGGCATTCACATGAGTGCCTGCGCGCAGCGCCGACCCACTGAAAGTCGGAGTGGCACTGGTCGTGGCGGTGATCACAATATCAGACTGCACCACCCCTTCGTCAGGTTCCTTAATCGCGGTGACTTTCGGGGGCACTGGGTAAATCTGCAGCTCCAGCTCAAGCGCCTCCCGGGCCGCATCGACCGGATCATAGAGAAATACTTCCTCAATCGCGCGGACCTCCATTGCGGCATGGAGCTGGGCACGGGCCTGCACCCCGGCACCAATGAGCGTCAAGGTCCGGCAATCGGGCCGGGCCAGCAGGTCAATCGCAAGTCCCCCGCCCGCACCGGTCCGGATCGCGGTAAGGGCACCCGCGTCCATAACCGAAAGAGGCGTTCCGGTCTGGTCGTCGAAAATCGCCATCAGGCCTTGCACCACTGGCAATCCCTGCGCAGCATTATCCGGATAGGTCAGGACCAGTTTAACCGAAATGCCCTCACCCGGCACATAGGTGGGCTTCATCAGCAGGTCACCATGCTCGGCGAGGAGACGCGTTCTGGGGGGCATAATGACCTCCTGCCTGGCCAGTCCGGCAAATCCTCTGCGCATCAAATCGATAGCCTGCTTCATTGGCAGCAACTGGATCACCTGGGGGCGGGTAATAAGACGAACGTGCATCTTTGCTTATTGAAATTCGGATTTGGCGTTGTCAACAGTTCGCCTCAAAGCTGAATAGGGTATTATAAGCGGTAAAGTATGCCATTATGAATTATAGACACACTCAAAATAACGAAAGCCCCGAGCCCGGCGGCCCACCACCGCTCAAGCCCGACAATGTGCTGGATTCGATCTTAGGCGAACAGGGTCCCATGCCCACCGCCAAACTCTCTCTGCGGGCGCTCGCGCTGGCGCTGGACGGCATCCTGGTGATCGCCATCGCCTCAATCATCATCTGGAAAGTGGTGCTCCCCCAGTCCCACCCCGCTGCCTTCGGGGAGCTGCTCAAGTGGTCGCAAGCGTTGACAGATTGGTATCAATCCGGCGCGGCTGGCACCATGCCCGAACCGAGTAAAACCCTGCTGCCCGCACTGAGCGTGGCCAACGAGATCCAGTTGCTGATCTGCTGGCTTTACTTTGCTCTGGGCGAAGCTTTATTTGCCGGTAGTTCGCTCGGGAAGCGCATTTGTCGTATCCGCAGCGTCAGCACG
>Ga0100391_1001879_pt1 | contig 22759 bp, 13 predicted proteins | sample CryGeymeta201515_FD_81541 | JGI IMG/M metagenome (GOLD analysis project Ga0100391, IMG submission 81541) | Groundwater microbial communities from Crystal Geyser aquifers in Utah, USA - Crystal Geyser metaG 2015-15 | ecosystem: Environmental > Aquatic > Deep subsurface > Groundwater | place: USA... | reverse complement strand
TAATAGTAAGTGGAGAAGAATCTCTTTGAGAAACTAATGTTACAAATTCATTACGTTCTTGTTCACTAGCTTTATCTAATTTATTAAGCATTTGTTTTAAATAAGGAAATGCTTTAAGTGTATCAGGTTCAAGTAACTTATCTCTAATTTTAGAATAAGAACCTAAAGCATCTGATTCAGATATAATAGATATTGTTGTATGTAATATTGAATCAGCATCTTCAAAATCTGGTCCAAACCAAGTTCTAATTAAATTACCTTGAACATCTCTTTTATAAATATTTGAAAGTAATACTTTTAATCTTACTTTCATTTTATCCATAAGATTAATAGTTAAATAAAAATCTTCATCAAATGTATCATTTTCATAAACATCATCATCTACATCTTGGTCATTAGTTATTTCACCTTCTTCATTCATTCGAGATTCAATATGTTCGTCTGTATCTCTTGTAAATTGTGCTAATTCATCTTGAATAAAATTTATTACTATATAAGCTTCACCTGTTGGTTGGTCTTCTGTAGTAGATAATTGTGTCCATAATGTTTCATAAAAATTAAGTTCTTTCTCATAAAAACGATATTCATCAGTAGTTTTATCATTACCATTTTCTTCAAGAACAGCTTCTAACATATCACTTGTATCTTGTATCATATCTTCAATATGATTGATATAAGTAGTTTCTGATTTAGTATTAATAGGTTTATTTAAAAACTCTTTTATTTCTTTAGAAGTAGGTAATTTAATTGCTTTACCAATATTTTCTTTCTTTAAATATTCATTTAAAATATTTCTAGCAACACTTTTAAGAAAAGGTTTTAATTTTTGATAAGAAACACTTGGTAGATTCAAATGAGATAATAACTTTTTAAATTCATTATCTTCAGAAGTAACTTGTTTAAATGTTATTCCTTCTTCAAAATCTAAAGATGCATCTACTTCTTCATCTTCAATAAACTTTTTTCTTTTTTCTTTTTTTCTATTTTTAATTTCTTGTTTAAAATTACTAACAGAAGTTACTACTGTTGTTGGGGAGGAAGAAAGAGTTGAAGATTGTTCTAATGCTTTTATTTTAGTTTCATATTCATTATCAATTTCAGTTTTTTTACCTAATTCTCCTGTAGTTAATAAACCATTATGAAATTTAGGATCTGCTAAACTAAGAGTTGATAATTCAAAATTAAGTTTATTTTGATTTAATTTAGAAAGTTTTTTATCTCTTTCTTCTTCTAATCTTTTAATTTCAGCATTAATATTTATTTCAGATTGAGATTGACTAACTTGTTTTTCTAATGCTTTTAGTTCTGCATCGTATTTAGCAATATATTCTTGAATAATTGGAATTAATTCTTTTATACCACCTATTTGATTTTCTCTATAAATTAATAATTCTAAATCTTCTTTATTTACAGCTTTATAAAATAAATCTAATGCTTCTCTGACATTTTTTAATTGTTCTTTAGATAATGATCCTCTTGTAAAGGTTGTATTTTTATTTATTGCATCTTGAAGTTCTAAAGCTATTCCCTCTCTTCCTTTATTAAGTCTTTGAGAATCTATTCCGTTATATCTCCCTATTTTAACTTTACCTAAAGATTTTAATTTATTTTCTTCTTCTTGTCTTCTTCTTTCTATATCAGCTTTTTTAGCATTTATATCAGAATCAACCTCTTCACCTCTGTCCTCCTTAATAAGAACACTAGTAGTTTCTTGTTTAATTACAGGTTTATTAGATTTAATATCAGTATCAAATCTAATTTGTTTAGCCTTATTTACTCTCCAATCAGGATTTTCAGTTGTACCATAATTAATAGGTGCTATATCTGTTTTAGCAATATTAGGAAATACATCTTTTTTATAATCTACAATTACTAAATCTTGTTTCTCATCTAATAAAACAAATATTTTATCTCCATTTATAGAATCAATATCTAATTGAACTTGAATAGTATTAATTAATCCTTTATCAAATAAGTCTGTTATATTAGTTTTATTAATACTTTTTGTTTTAGTAGCTTGTATTTCATTAACAGATTCATCAAATGCAATAATTTTATTGTTACTAACTGTATCATTACTCATTCTAAATTCAATAGAGTATCTAGTAGAGTCAGCAGTAGGAAAACTCATTCTCATTAATAGAACAGGTTCTTTATTTATATATTTTTCAGAATTATTAAGTATGTGTTGTTTTAAATTAGTTTCTGTTCTTACTATTTCAGTTTTCTTAAAATATTGTTGTACAATATCTAATATATATTTAGTTATGTTTTTTGATGAATTGCTATAAAAATTTAAATTTATTTTTTGTTTTTTATATAAATTAATTAATTCTTCAAATTGTCTAGCTTCAAAATCATCACTAGGAATACCTTTTTTATTTAAATAATTAAATAGTAATTTAACTGTAAGTTTAATTTTATTTTGTAAACCTTCATTAACTTCATTTAATTTAGTTGTACTAAGTGGTATATGTACTACTTTTTTCTCATCTACTTTATATGTAATTAATACAACACCTGGTGTTAATGCTTTATTATTAGTATTTATATATTTAGTTTCATTTTGTTTTTTATTACTTACATTTTTAATTACAACTTTACCAATTTTAGTTTTTTTAGCACTATAACTATATGTTCTTTCAGAATCAGTATCTTCTAATTCACTTAAAAATCTTTTTTCTTCACCTGTGTTTTTATTAATGTTACCATTAGTAACATCTTTTAATGTAGAAGTTACAGTACCACCTTGATCTAATATTTCTCTTATATTAGTAATAAATTTTAATTGTTCTGCTTTAGTAGCATCTCCAATATTTTCTAATTGATTTATATAATCAGCAATATGTAATCTACCTATTAATCTTTCTTTTCCTTTATTATCTATTACATAAATATTAACTTTACCATTAGTTGTATTCCATGATACATCTTTATCATCTTTTTTAAATACTATTTCTGCTCCTGGTTTTACAACATCACTATCTAATACAATATTATAAACACTATTTTCTTGAAGATTATAAGCTACAGTAGCATGACTTTCATTATTAGCTATTTCTTTATAAGGATTTAATAAAACTTCTGTTTCAGAAACAACAGCATTTTCTTTAGCTATTTTCTTTGCTTCTAACTTTTTTAATTCATCAGCTTGTTTTTGTAAATTGTTAGCTATATCATTAAGATTTTCTGTTTTTATAACTCTTCCATTATCTTCAGCTTCATCATTAATATAAAATCCATCTTCGTTTACTTCTCCTAAATCTTCTTCATTAACTTGATTTTTTGGATCAGCAGGATTAAATGATTCATTAGTAATTAGTTCTCTATTCTCATCAAATAAAGCAGTTTTTGGTTTAGGTTCTTCTTCTGCTTCAACTTCTGCTTCAATAGCTTTTTCAGCTTCTTCTTGTAATTTTTTAGCCGATGCTTGATATGACTTAACCTTTTTTAATAAGTCTGAAGCTATTTTTTTCTTGATTTTTAAGTCTTCTTTTACTTTACTATCAAGAGATTTAATTAGTGATTGATTTTCTTCAGATACAATTTGATTGTATTCAGTATCTAATTTTTTTATTCTATTAATACCTTTATCAAGTTGATTCTTTAAAGTTTTATAAGCTTTGTATTTAACAGTATCTATACCCTCAATATTTTCAATATCAGCAAATGTTTTATCAGGATTAGTAAGTTTAATAGAATCGGTTAATTCTTTTTCTAATTCATTAACTCTTTCAGTAACTTTATTATTAAAAGAAGTAATTACTAATTTATTAGCTCTATTTAATATAGGATCAGATTGTTCTTTAAGTTTTAATATAGTTTCTTCTTCTTCAGTTAAAGCTTCTTTTTTACTTTGTTTTTCTTTAATTAATGCTGTTTGTTCATCAATATAAGTTTTGTATTTAGGAGATTTAGCATTTTCTACATAATAGTTTTCAAGATATGTTTTTTCTAACGTACTAAATTGTTCTAATAATTCTTTAGCACTTTGTTTATCATCTTGTGTAGAATCAACATTATTAATAATACCTTTTAATTCATTTTCTAATGATTCAGCCGTACCTGTTGTAAATGATTTTAAAGAAATATTAGCAAACTTACTATTTGTTATATAATCAGCAAATGGTGTTATATTAGGATTATGTTTAGAAGAAACATTTGTTAATGTTTTACGAAATTCTTCTTCTACTTTAAATATTTGACTTAATTCAGATTCAGTATTAGAAGAATCATAATTCTTAATTACTTCTTGTTGTTTGTTATAAGCATCTTTATCACTATCACCAATCAATCCTCTTATAGCACCTATTTCAGCTACTCCACCAAAGAAACCAAGCATACCTTCATACCAAGTTTCTGCTTTACTAAGATTTTGACCTAAACGAGTTAATGTACCTTCATCTCTTAATTTACCTGTTTCAACTAATGCTTGTTGTTCAAATTCAGATTGTCCTACACTTTGTCCTACTTCTTCTCCCATTTCAAAAAGACCTTCTTTAGCACGATCTTTAAAGAATTGTTTAGCACCAGGTTTAGATAAAATATTACGAGTAAGGTTTTTACCACTAAACACACTACCTAATTGCATAGCATTACTAAGTGTAAATAATTTATTGTAATCTCTAAAGTTAGCTGCTTTCTCACCTGCTAATTTATTAGCTTCAGCATAACTCATTTTACCATTATCTATATCTTCTTGGAAATCATCCATTAGATTACGATACAATTCTACAGCCATCATTTTACCTTCACCATAATTTTGAATGTAAGCTGTAGTACCTATTTTAGCAACTTGTGCAACTTTAGCTGAAGCTTTTAAAGCATTAGTTAATAATCCTACACCTTTAGCTGTTGCACCTGCTATCCCTGCCCCACTTAAACCAAATCCAACACCAGATTCAATTACATTCTTTAATGCTTCAAAATAAAATCCAGAATCACTTAAATCAAATACTTCATTTTGACGTTCTCTAAAAATAGGATTGTTTTCATATAAAGATTGTTTTAATTCAGCTAAATTATCAGAAATCCAGTTACCTTCTTGTTCTTCTAACGCATTATCTAAATAAGACCATTCAGGTACATCTGCTAAATAAGCTAATTGTTCACCTGTAGTTAATAAACCACCTACTATACCTGTCCATGATGCTCTACCTAATTGTTCCCAACCACTTTGATTAATTGCACCACGTCTCTCTAAATTTTCATCTGATTCCATCCCATAACGAGTTAATTCATCATATTTACTCGTTGTTTTTGGAGTTATCCCTGAACCAAAAACTCTATCTGGATGTAATAATTTAATTCCTTTATCTTCCTGTCCTCTTAAATCTGTTGTTGTTGGAGCAAGATTAGTTAATGGATTGATATAATTACTATCTAAAGACATATTTGTACTATCTAATGGTTAAACAGTACAAATATAGCTAAAGTTGTCCATTATTTAGCATCAGAATTCTCTATTTTATATAAATCTCTATATAATTGTGTCAAGTTCTCCTTGTTTTGTATAATATCTTGTGTAGTTCCATCAGATTTATATACTCTTGTATTAAATACTCCTTCTTTTGTTCTTATAAAGTCTAATGCTGTTATAGTTCTAAAACCATATTGCTTTAAATATTCAGAATCAAATTCAAGTTCTTCTTCAGTATTCTTAAAATCAGTTAATTTAGGATGAGTTTCTATTGATTGTAATAAATTATATGCACTAAACAATTGTTTTTTAGATTCTTCTAAATCTCTTGTTAATTCACTATTATTATTAAATTCACTAGCTACAGCTATGTATGTAAGACCTGTATCTGTTTTAACAAAAAACTTATTTTTCTTTTCTTTTATATCATAAAAATAAGATGTTGCTGTTAAACTCTTATAATTAGTATCATTCATAGGATTACCCTCAGTAGTAGTAAATATGATAGAATTATTTTTATTAGATAAACCATCTTCTCCTTTACTTTTACTATCTTGAACAAATTTATTAAACCAACTGCTTATTTCTTTTTGACTCTGATCATTTAATATTACTGTTGGATAATTAATATTATAAGGTTTAACATAAGTCTCTAATGTTTCTTTTTTAATTTTAGCTATAGTGTCATTTGTTTTTTTTATAAAATCAAATGTATTTCTAAATTCAGATGATTCAGAAGAAAACAATTGAGAGCTTAAATTTTTATTAAGTTCTTTATGATATCTTTCAGTAATATTAAGAAATTCTTTTTTAGAATTTTCTTCTATATTTTCAAATAATTGTTTAGCAGAATTTAATCTAATACCTAATAAAGGTTTATTATTATCATCAACAAAAACTAATTTTCCATTTTCTTTTTTAACTTTACTACTATTAGATTTATTATATTCTGTTATAGGATTTATAGGTTTATATTTATCATTTATTAAAAATAAATGGTTATCATAAGAAAAATATATTTTGTTATTTTTTTTATCTATTAAAGTATTAAAATTAAAGTTTTTATTAACATTAACAGATTCACTTTCATAAATTTTTAAATCATCAACATTAATATCTTTAGAATCAATTTGTTTTGCATTAGAGAAACCCAATTCATTTAATACATTTTTAGCATCTTCTTCTGTAATAACAGAATAATTTTTACTATTTGTTTTAATTAAAGGTGTACCCAATTCTTTTTCAACACGTTGTTGCATAGTGTTTTCAAGAGCCTTTTGTACATCAACAGTCATTTTATACTTTTCTTGTATAGCATTATAAACTTGAGTTTCTTGAGGAGTAGCAGTTTTGCTTCCTACTTTTAAAACATTATTTACTGTATCATAATTATAACCCTTATCAGCTAAATCTTTTTGTTGATTAATAATTCTTTCTGCTTCTTGTAATGCGTCATCAACATTATCATATTTAGTGTTACCATCAAATGTTATTTTACCGTTATCTACAGCTAATCGTTCTCCTTGTGTATTAGGTGGTTGTATTGTACTTAATACACCATCTAATAAAGTTTTAGCATCTTTTTGAATAGTAGTTTTACCAGATTTAGTACCATCAGGATTTAATTTTATTTGATCAGTATATGATAATTCTTCAAACGATTGTTTTATAGAATTATTAATTCTTGATGTAACATAATCATTTACTTTATTATTTATAGCATCATCAATATAAGAGTCTATTTGTTCTGGTCCAACTCCTACTAATCTAGCTTGAGAAGTTAAATATCCAATGTATTGTTGATTATTTAATAAAGATTCTTTTAATGTTTCGGCTGTTCTTTTAGAATTAGCTGTAGTTCTTAATTCTGTTATAGTACCTAATCTATAATCATCTACTTCATTACCTTGCACATCTTTTGTTTTACCTACTTTAAAATTATCATAGTATTTTACAGGAGTAGTATTAAACAAATCATTTGCTTGAGAAATAGTAGCTAATTCTTTATCAACATCAACATCTTCAACAAGATTAATAGGATTCCATTGACCTGTCTTATTATATTCTTCAATCGAACGGTCAATATAAGCTTGTTTATTAGATATTTTAGAATTAGTTACTTGTTTAACATAATTATCATATTCTAATTTAGTATTTCTAGCTTTATTTAAATCTGGATCAGCAACATAATCTACAGCTAATTTTCTTAATTGTGGAACCATTTGAGATTTTAAATAAGTTTGAGACATATTTTCTATCTCACCTAAAATAGCTTGTTGTTTCTTTTTAAGTAATTGTTCATCTTTAGAACCAGGAATAGCTTTATCTGAAGAAAAAGATAATTGTAATTTATCTTCTAAATCAATAGATGTTTCATAATCTTTTTGAATACCAGTAGCAGCATTTCCTATTTGTTCAATAGGAAGTGGTACAAATTGAGATATGATAGGAGTATTAATAGCTTGTGAAAACTGATTCATTCTTAAATACCTTTTGCTAAACTGTTATATTTATCAGTTAATGCTTGTTTTAATTTAGGATTAGTAGCTGAATCTATAAAAGATTTATATAAAGCTAATTTTTCTTTAGGATCTCTAACTTTACCTGCTATTTCAGCATCCATCTTCATTAATTCCATTTCATTCATTGTACCATCTTTAATCATAGATTGATAACGAGTAGAAGCATCACCAATAGATTTAGATAACATATTCATTCTATTAGCATCAGTAGCCATTTTAGCTTGATTATATTCTCTATCCATTCCTTCTTGACGTTGAGCAATATTACTCATCATATTAGCTTGTTGCATTGCTAAATTATTTTCTTGATTAGTTTTAGTAGCATAAACTTCTGAATCAGCACGTTGCTTACTAGTCATTGCTAAGGCTCTATCTGTTGCGGTAGCATTAGGATTAGACATCATAGCCGTTGTAGCTCTAGCATTAGATTCTAATTGAGGATTAACATCTACATGAGTAGGTATTTTACGATAAGCAGAATCATTTACTTTTTGTTTAGGTATATTATCTTTTTCAAATAATGCTCTACCAGCATTAATTATATCACCTGCATAAGGAATTAAATCTTTACCAAAATTCTTTAATCCTGTAAAATCTGTTTTTGTTTTAGATATATTTTTCATTGTAGCTTCAACAGGTTTAAAATTAGCAAGAGATTCTGTTTTAATATCTATTAATTCTGTTGGTAATTTATTACTTATTTGTTTTTTAGATTTTAAAGCAGGTAATATTTGATTTTTTGATTCTAAATTAGATTGTAATCCTAAAGAACCATTATCTAATTTTTTTTGTTGATTATTTTCATTATTAATTTTATTATCTAATAATTGATTTGCTCTATTGGTTGCTTTATTAGTATAATTAAAATTAGGTGTTTTATAAGGAATTGAATAATGAGGTAATCCACCGTTTTTAGGGACAGAAGGAAGAGGAGAAATAGATTTATTTGGAGAATATGCTTGTTGAGTCATTTCTTTACCTTTTGCTAAAGAATTAACTCTATTAGTTAATAACTCTTCTTGAGATTGTAAATTAGATTGTAATCCTAATTGTCCAAATTTAGTAGGATCAACTACTCCACCATAAGCATATTCAGTAGAATTAGATTCTCCTTTATTTCTACCACTAATTTGTTCTTGTTTAGCAGCTAATGTATCTAAATTAATATTAGGTTCTTTGGATACTTGAGCAAATGTTTTATTAGTACCAGGTACTTTTAAACGATTAGAAAATATATATGGTTTATTATTAATCATAACTTGAGTTTCACCATCTTCAACTTCACCAAATTCAGTTTTAATACCACCGCCTTCATGCGGTTTTCCTCTATATTCTGTCATACTACCAGCACTATATTTAACCATACCACCACTAGCATAGCTACCTGTACCAACAGATTCTATTTTTCTAGGAGGATTTTTACCAAAAATACCACCTATAAACCCACCAATAGCAGACATAACAGGTACAGTTACACTTGGAGGAATACCTGTAATAGAAGATATACCAACTCCAGCAGTAGTACCTGCTACATTACCTATTTTTGAAGTATCACTCTTATTCATAATTAACCTTTATCATAATCTACTTTAGATTCATACAAATATAAAGTTTTATTACCAGTATAAGTAATCAAAACTTTAAAGTAATTATCCAACATTCTTCTTCTATCATACCAAGGTTTATTTGAATCTAATACACCATTAACAAGCATATCTCTAAACTTAGATACAAACCATCTATTCTGACGATTTCTTGTATTATGATTAGTTGTAGGAAAAGCTATCATATTAATTGTACCACTATCTTGATAAGAAGTAGTCATCTTATAATTAGTAAGAGGTTCTAATACTCTTTTATTACTACTATTTATTAATTCATATAACAAATTAATATTAACAGCTTGTTTTAATTCATTAGGATTAGAGTTTTCTACAAACTCAAATTCAAATGGTAATAATAAATCAGATATATGATATTTATTAATACTTCCATTTTTATCAATAGATAAAAATTTATCTCTTAAAGATATATATTGATAAGGATAATAAGAATGTTTAGATACCCAATTATTTATATCTGGAGCAAATGAATAAGTATGAGAGTCATCTATAATTGTTAATCTTTCATCATTTGGATTTTCAACTTTACGTTTATTAATAGTAATAAGTATTCTACTTTGAACAGTATCATAACCTAATACAATAGATTGATTTTTAGGATTAACAGGAGATGATTCATCAAAAGAATATGTTAATTTATCTATAAATTCATTTCGTAATCCATCAAATGATATTTCTTTTAATTCACCAGTATATTGATATACTTTTTTAGATAATTGATCTACAAAGAAATAACCAAATTGAGTCATTATTTTAGAAAATGGATGTTGTAATCCACCATATCCATATTGTAATGAAAACACTTCTTTAGGGGGAGAGGAGAAGATGTTTCCTGAACCAATATATGCTCTTACATCTCCTGTTAATAATTCTTCTCTACCTCTAGTAATAAATAATGTTCTATCAGTATGAATTAATAAGTTATTATCAAAGTTTTCTAAATTGATTATTTCACCTTTAGAACGTGGTAAATCTAATTTATCTTCTAATAAAAATGTTCTATAATTATTTACATTACCTAATGAATTACCACTACTTCTAATAACTCTATTAGAACGATTAGTAACAGAATTAATCATAGGATTAAATATACCTATTTGTACAAAATCATTTTCTTGTGAATAATCAGGATTATATCCATACCAACCATCTATTTTATCATAAAAATCAAATGGTGCTGAATAAGTATCTAAATTAGGATTTAATACTTTTTGATAATCTGGTTCTTTAGGATAATACTTTTCATATGTTTCTTCTCCCTCATGTCTTAATCCAATATTATCTCTACATTCTACTACATTAGTAACCACTGTGTTTAATGTAACAGAATTTTTTCCAGGTTTACCATGTTCTGTATGAGAATACTTTTGAATAAATATATCGCCACCATAAATAGTTTCTGATTCATATTGTGTTCTTCCACTTTCTCCACCAACAATAGTAAAATTATTTATATCTATGTCTTTATAACCAGTAGATAATAATAACTGATTAAAAAAAGAATTGTATAAATTTAATTTATTTATTTTAAGATTTATTAAAGCACCATGTATTCCTGTAGGATCAGCTAATTGAGAATTAGTAACATCTAATTGTAATGCTATTGTAGAATCACCTCTATAATTTTGAAAATTCTTATCAAAACCAAAAGAACTTAAATTAACCAATTCTGTATCTAATGGTATTCTAGCTTTAGCTAATACATCTATATTAATAATATCTTGATAATCATATCTATCATAATTTTTTATATAATGTTGTTTAGCTAAATATGGTGCAGAATCAACTTTAGATTCTTCTAATTCATAACTAGAAAAACACACTCTCTTACAATAATTTATTTGAGAAATACTTCTTTTGGTTCTCATTAAATTAAAATCATTGATAGTAGCAATATTTCCTTTTATACTTATACCTTCAAGTGTACCATAAGGATAAAAATCTACATTTCTAAGCATTGCTTCGTCATCATCAATTTGAAATATTAAATTACCTTGACCTATAATAGTTTCATCTCTTTTAGCTCTAAATACTTCATAACCAACAACTTGTTCAGCTATATCATTAGGTATTTTAAAATTAGTAAGTTTAAATCCTAATATGTTAATATCATTAGAATATGTACCTGTTTCATTATTCCAATTATCTAAATAAAAAGGATTGTATTTATGTTCAGGAAAATGATGATGTCTAACAGGTTTATTTCGTAATGTAACACCTGTATTTACACCTATTCCAACAGTATTTACATCCCATATATCATAATTTTCATTATCAGGATAAATTTCATTTTCGTTTTCCCAATATGCCATACCATTAGCTAATGGATTAGCATCATCTCTAAATAATGTACTTAATGCTTCATTTCCACCTAATATATTATTAGTAAAAGAATAATTATATCCACTATTATTAGTTATTACACTTAATATAGTTTCATCAAGAGAAGATTCAATTTTAATTTTAAGTTGATCTGCATCTAAAGAAAATGTAAAATCACTAAGAAGAGGTTCTGCATTTAAAGCAGCTAAAATAATATTTCTTACAACAGATTGAGAACTACCTGCTGTTAATATATATGTTACACTTACACCAGAAATAACTTCAATTTCATCTGTATAAGTTGATTCTACTAAATCTACACCACTAGTAGTATTATTACCTATATCACTCCATGTAATATTAGTTAAACTGTTTATATAATAACCATTATAAGCAGAACCTACATATTTAGCTTTTAAAGTACCACTATCTATTCCATTATTGTTTAATATAAAATTAGTATTAAGATCTATAGCAGCATCAATTTTATTTAATAAAATATCAAGAGTATCTGTATTTACAACAGAAATATTTATAGTATGTTGTAATCCTATAGTATTATATATTTCTAAAACAGCAGTTCCTGTTGAAGTAACACCAGTAATAACCAATGATCCTGTTGATTCAGCATAACTATCTAGTATTTCAGGATCTGAAGGTAAAACATCAGGTAAAGAAATATATCCATCTATATTAGGATAATTTTCAGCTTCTCTTCCAGGAATATGATATGCTAAACTACGATTACCATTTTTTAATAAGAATGAAATATAAAAAGCATAAATTTCATCTCGTTGATAACTCTTTTTTTGTAATAATCCTTTTTTATAAGAACTATCTATATCATTTAATCCATTAATAACAGTTTCTGTAACAGCTTCTACTATAATACTATTAGCAAACTTTTGAAAACCAATATCTTCTCCTTCAGTTAAATTACCTAAATACAATGAATCATCTACTTGAGTCATTGCTTTAGCAGTAAGATAATTTGCTTTAGGTATTAATATATCTATAGTAGTATCTGTATAAGATTCTGTACCTGTAATAGAATAAATTAATGTATCAGATGATATTGCTAATAAAGGTAATTTACGAACAGGTAATAATATATTATTTTCTTTAGCTATAAGATATAATTGTACATATCTATAATTAGTATCTAAATTAGATAATTCAATATTTATTGTTTTTGTAGTAGCAAAATTAGGTGTAGAACCATCATATTGATCATAACTTGTAGTTGTATCAGGAGTTAAATAAATAGGATGTGATAATACTTCTATATTTGTTTCAACAAAATCTTCATTTTGATAACTAGCTGCTACAAAATATACACCTGAATTAAGATTTCCACCTATATCATTACTACCAGTATAATCTAATACTATTGTTTTGGGAGAGGAAGGGAAAAGTGAGAGTAAATATATAGTGTCGTTAGTAATAGAATGGTTATCTATATTTAACCAACGAGGAACATTTAATCCATCAGTAAAATAAATAATACGTTCATTTTGATTATTTATAGAATAAATACCAACAACAGGATTACTTAAAGCGAAGTTTAATAATGTACTATCTAAAATAGTAGATAAAGTTCCATTAGAAGACATCAAACTAATTTTTGATGTACTATCATTTTTTAAAAATAATACTACTTCTTCTTCAATACTAATATGACCAACTACATCAAAACCACTTAAAGAAGAAAAAGATTCAAGAGCTTTTTCATTAGTTATAGCTCCTAAATCTTTATTTATAATACCATTTAATAAATGTGAATAAGTTCCTTCTGGTTGATCTATAGGTCTAGCATCTTTAAATAAACCTTTTAAACGTTTCATTATTTTTTTATTTCACGCTTTATTTCTGCAAATCCAGCATCCATAGTCTCTTTCAAGTCTTTCAACTGAGTTCTAAGAAATACATTTTGTAATTCAATACTTGTTTCAAGTAGCTCTCTATTACTTTTAATAATAGATTGTTGCATTGATAATTCGTTTTCAAGCTTTCCTACTCTTCTCACAATATGTATTTCGTTATCATCTATTTTTTTAAAGTATTTAGATATGAAATAAGCAATCACACTTAAACTCATTGTTATTAAAAAAGTTGCTACTCCAAATGCTAACTCAAATATAAATGGTATTTGAATATCTTGTGACATACTTATTCAATTTGATTGTTAGTTGTTTGTGATTTACCAACTGCAATAACTATTGTTCCTATAAATGCTGATAATGCTCCTAAGAATTGAGTCATTGCTACAATAAGAGCAGTAGTATCATCAAGTAAGCTACTATCAATAATAGAAACAGAACCTGAAGCAGTAACTCCTGCAACTAAAAGGGATTTACCTGCACTTGTAATATCTTTCCCAATCTGCGGAGTAGGTTTTTTAAATAATTGTATAACATTTGGAACTAGTGTTATAATTGATGTTAATAATTTATTCATAAGATTAATCTTTTTGTGGTTGATTGGTAATGTTCCATAGAACAGTATCTCCATTGTTAATATACGAAGATACAATGCTAAATAATTCATTTTCCATTGTACCTTGTATTTTAAAATCTTCTTCTGTTAATATAGCATTTTTAGCTACAAGAATACAAGCATCACTATGATGATGGGTGTTGCCACCATGTGTCAATACATAAGTGAACATTATTCCATTGTGTTCTATAATATATTCTTTATATCCATTCTTTTGAACAATTCTATCATACAATACAAGAACATTTCTTTTAAATGAATTACTATATCTAATATCTACATTATAAGGTCTTCCATTTGTTTCAGGTATAGCTGTATGTTTAGATACTTTAATTCCATTTCCACGTACTGTATCTTCTAATGTATAACAAAATCTACCTGAATATGGAGCAAACGGAAGTATTATTTCACCTAATGTAGTATTAGGCTTATAAGCAATGCGTTTATGTTCTATGGTGTGTGTCATAATGTTATGGTTCAAACGTTGCTATTCTTGAATTAGAATCAAAATATACTTTAAGTAAATCGCATGTAACACTAGCTCCATTCGTGTTAGTATATTGAGCATATAAAACAAAAGGAGCTACATAATGAGTATCAAATATGTTTACATTGAATATAAATCCAGGATTTACATCTTTTATAGTAGTTTTCTCTTCAAATGCAACAGGGTCAAAATCGCCAGTAATACTTAAAATTCTAGCTCCTGCGTTTCCTCTTACTAAAAACAAACCTACTTCAATTAGCATACTAGGAGATACTGCTTGTTTAAACTTTACTGGAGCTGTAAAAAGAGTCCCAACAGAATTTGTGTATAAGTTTAAATGAAAAGCTCTATTGTAAACAGGATCAGTACTATGTTTTCTGCTAGATTGAGCTAATGAAACCATACTTAATCCAGAAACACTTCCTATATTAACTGTATCAAATTTTTTTGTAGTTTTATTTATAAATACAAAATTAACTAATTGCGCTCCAAAGGAATAATTCCAATTATTGATAGTTACAGATCTAACAGCGTTTGTGAAATCGCATAAAGCTTTTCCTGATGCGTAAGAGTTTGGATATAAAGATAAATCACAAATATCTTTATTTAAAACAATCTTAAAATGATTAGCTGTAGTAAAAGATGGGTCTCCTTCTTTTCTATTGCTTGAGTCGAAAGGTATTTTTTGTAAATAAGCTATGAAAGAAGAAAAACGTTCATAATAATTATCATTTTTTAAACGCTTTTCTTCATTTACAAGAGCTAAAGTTGGGTTTCCTAATAAACTATTAGCGCCAGCACCCCAGGTTTGGAGAAGTGTTCCAAAAAAGGAATCTGTTAAGTTTCCTACTAAAGGATTTACATCATTTTCATCCCAATAAATTTTAACAGGTAATTCATGTGTTCCATTGTTGAACTTTAAAGTTCTTCCGCTTTGCGTATTATCTGCCGTTATAGTACCATCTTGGTCAATAAACCAATCCGCATTAATATTGCCATTATATTCGATAGTATCGTATAATATTCTATCGCTAACTCCAACTTGTGTTCCCCATGTAACTACCATAGGGTCTAAAAATAAGTAAATTTTTTTATAAGGCATAATTGAATCCTTCAAAGTCTGTTAATAATAAATTTGGTTCAAAAGCTATTTCAAATGGGTCTAAATAATAATCATAATTAAATCCTTTGAAGTCAGTAGAAAGAGATAGCGAATCGTAATCTATAAAAGGATAAGACGAATAGGCATATACAATATTAGAAACCCTATTTGAATCAGGGTCTATACAATATAATTCAAAATTAGTTCCGTATATCATCATAGGTATTTTATAGATATTTGAACCTATATTTTCATAATTTATTTGTTCAAATACACCTTGATTGTTCCAATAAAAAATAGGAGTTGATATTTCTGTCTGCAAATAAGTATATGTTCGTTCTTTATAAAACGATTTTATACTTTCTCCAGTAGAATGATATTGTTCAAATACAATTGCATTGCTACCATTAAACCTATTAGCATATAAAGAAACAGCACTAACAGATGATACAAACTCAGGAGTAAAAGTAAAGTTAGCAATAGGATTTAAGCCTGCTACTTTTCTTTTAAATAATATTTGCGTTCTCAATAAGCTTGCATCAAAATCGTCTAAAATAGGTAGCAGATTAAAAAATGCTTCTGTCGCTTCTTCATTAAATAATTGAGAAGGTCTTCCCAGATCAACTATGCTAACTACCTGTCCATCTATTGTAAAGTCGTAAGTTGATGCAGATGTATTTATATAGGTTATTTTAAGACCAATTGTAGCTTTTTCAGCAGGAATGTTAGTAAGTCTGGTTTGAAATGTATCTGGTTCACCCTCTATTGCAACTCCAGTATAAAACCAAGCTCTACTTGAATAAACTACTTTAACTTTCATAACGTCAAAGAAATACTGTTTACCAAACCAGTCTTCTATAAGCAAGCGAATAAATAAATCTTTATTGTAATTATAATTGGATGGATTAAAAAACTGACGAATAGTTAAAGAACTTACAGCTGAAATATCTTTATCTGACGTATAAGGTTGATTTAAGTCAATAGCTTCAAACCACCCAATAGAAAAATTAAAATCATTTATAATATCTATCCAATCAGTATTATTTAAACTGTATTGAAATTTTACTATTGAAGCATGGTTTGTTCTTGCTCCAAAATCATAAGTTACAGTTGCCGATAATTCTATTCCATACCCTTCTGTAATAACAAGAGTTTCGCCTGATGGAATATCTTGAAATCCAGAACCAGACAATGTTCCATCAGATTGTTTAAATCCGTTTTCAATAGCATGAATCCCTGAAACGAATTCTTTATATCGAAAAGAAAGACTTAAGACTTTAGGTTCAGGCTGTTTTATGTAAACAAAGTCATTCATTAGGCATCAATGGATATAGATAACATTCTTGAATTAGTTGATACTTCTGATATTACCAAAGAAAAATAGTCATTAACATTTATAGTTAAAGTATTAAGACTGTCAGTAAATTCTACTATTCCAATAGAAGCAGGAAAGTGTGTTCCTAAAGCAGGCTTAGAACTGTGTTCTATAAAAGTATTACTATCATGTGTAAAATATCTAGTAACATTATTACGAATTCTTTTAAAGTAAAACTTACAAGTTCCTGCTGAAAGCTTAAACGCAATTTTTTTTACAGAAAAAGATTCATAAGCTTTAAGCGTTAATGGAATTTCTTCTAATACAGGAAGCGAAATTGTGATATTTTTATCAGGAGTAGCTACTTGTACATTACCAACTTGACCATTTACACTTGTTACCAAGTCAGTATTATCAACTTTTTCCCATGCAGTACCTGTAGATAATAACCAATCTCCTACTTGAAATACTTTACCTGCGAAAGTAGTTCCGTTTACAGCTACTGTATTTACTATAAAGTAAATATCTTGAGCATCTTCAAAGCCAATAAATCCAACTGCATTATCTGTTGCAATATCTAGCAATTCATTAGTTCCAGATACATAAGGTTTTCCAGTATTTGATAGTAATTTACCTGCTCCATTTGAAGTTAGATTTATTGAATTAACTGTTAAGTCAACCATACCTCCAAATACAAGCTGTCCTAATATAAAATCAGGTAATCTTGATAACGGAATCTTGCCACCTGTATCTAAATCAGCAATTCCTTTTACAAGTCCTACACTTGGAACACCAATTTGAGATTTATCAGCTTTCACAGATTGTAAATCAGTTATATTGTCTTCAATTGGCTCAAATTTGCTAGATAATAATGATTCATTATAACTTTCAATTGAAGCATCTACCCTAGCTTTAACATGAGAAGTTGTTGCTATTTGTGTCGACTCTATATTAGCAGATGCTGTTGGAGCTGTTGGAGTTCCTGTAAGAGCAGGAGAAGCTAATGGTGCTTTTAATGCTAAAGATGCATCTAAATTTGCGCTAGTAGGTAAACCATTTAATTTAGTTTTATCGCTACTTGACATTAACCCAGCTTTTGATATAGTAGCAGAAAGAAATGTAGCATCATCACCCGTACTAGATTGTAGCAAAAGTGTATCAGTATTATTCATTATAGAAGGAATCGACAAGTGTGTCGGAACATTCGCCTGAGCATTACTTTCTACTGAATCAAGTTTGGTTTTTTGACTTTCGCTAACATACTTATTAATTCCTTCAATAATTTGATCAGTATTAGGTTTATTCTGAATAATAGACCAATCTACTTCTTCTAATCCACCACCACCTAGACCTTCTGTCCATGCAGTTCCATTCCAAGAATGTACTTGACCAGTTAATCTATTAACATGGAACGCAACATTAAATGGAGAATCTCCAACAGGGTCTTCGTCACTAACTGTAGCGTGGGCTTTGTCTCCCCAATATTTAAGAATCCAATTGAGTAAATCGTCTGCTGAAGCTGCCATTATACTGTTTCCTCTATCGTTAATCTCATTGTTGTTCCGTTTTGATAATTAAACTGAGAAATCTTAGGAGACAGTTCAATCTCATTGTTAGTGTTTGCTGCAAGAGTAGAATTTAACTTAAACTCTTTTGGTTCTGGTAAAGCTGGTAATGCAGGGAAGGAGTCTAATCTTGTAAAATTACCTAATGAAAGAGGTTCTGCTGAATTTACAACTCCAGACATTGTAAACTTTGTCATGTCAAAAACATTATGACCTATAAACTTTTTAAGACCATCTGTAGTTGAATTTATTACAAGTTGCTTAGAAGCAAACCCTTGTATTTTAAATGATTTTACTAATCTATTTGCTAAATTTAAATTGAAAGCTTTTCCAGATAAACTAACTCCACTTATTTGCATTGAGAGTATAGCATCTGAGTTTCCTGATGCTGTATTAGGTGTCAAACTAACTGATTTAGTTTGCGTGTAATTAGTATTTATAGCAGCAACTAATCCATAATTAGCAGATGCTACTTCTACTACATTAATCTTTAATTTCTGATTAAATGAAAGTGTTATGTTAGTAGTTGTTCCAAGTCTAGCAACATCAATATTATTACTAGCTAATGCTGGTACTAAGTCTGCTATGGCTATGCAAAGATTAATAAACTTCTCAGAACCGTTTTCTTGATTGATTGCAAATAATGTAAGATTATTAACAGAATCATTAAACAGTAATGGGTCTCCTTGCTCAGGCTGAGATTTTTGTATCAACCATTCATCATTATTAGAATCCCAAATTGCAGATTCTAATTGAAATAAACCACCTATTGCTAATGGAACTCCTTTATAATGAGTAGCATTTAGATTGCTTCCCATAGTAACAGATGCTTCCTCATAATCTTTTAATGCACTAAAGTTTGATAAATAGTGTATAGTAGGACTACTGAATGAAACAGACTGGTTTATATATTGCACATTTGAACTAGATGCCATTTCACTTGTAGTTCCTTCAGCATCTACAACCTGACAAGAAATTCCTATTAAACGAGTTAGATTATCAAGATGAGTTTTTGCTATTACTTCAAATACATATACAGTTGTAGGTGCAATGTTATTTATTGTGAATCCATTAGATAATCCAGAATTTGCTACTATAAGCTTAGTGAATGGCTTATCTGCAATTACCGTTACATTTACTTTATCGTTAGCTTTTAATTTTGTCTGTTTTTGACCTGCTGTAAATCCATATCCACTAGGAAGCAATGGAAGGTCGCCTATAGTAACACTTGTGATAACTGGAGGAACAAGCGTTTGAGCAGCTACAGTATATGTTTGCCCTCCGTATATAAATGAAACAGAACCACTAGTATTTTCTAAATTAACATTAACTTTCATTGAAATTGTAGAACCAACTTTTTGAAGTTCTGTGTATTCTAAATCCCATACAGCTATAGTTTCAAGAACTCCATCTACAACAATAGCATCATATGGAATAAACTGAGGGTCTCCTAAATATCCTGAAGAATTCCTATCCCATTCAATCGAAACGTTCACATTGGTAGTGTTTGTAGAAAAAGAAGTTACAGTTTTAAATACTGGATTACCAGGAAGTATTGCTTCGCTTTCAGGATAATTCTGATAAGTAGGCACTACATTTCCGCCCACACTCGCTGCTTCTATGCTTGTTATAAACAACTCTGGAATATAAGAACTTCCTCCAGCGCCAGATGTTTTTTCAACAAGATTAACATCTAAAACACCGTCTTTATACCAATATTCTTTTAATCCATCAGGAGTAGTAACAAATACTGTCATACCTACATAACGAAGAGCAAGTACTATTGTAGCATTTACTTCTGCAACATCATTATATGGTCTCCATGTACTTCCTGTTTTAATACCTTTGTATTCATCAACAGGAACTGGATTTACAAGCTTTAAACCGTAAGATAATTGTAATGACATAATCTATTTATTTCCTATTGTTATTTGGTGACGCTGAGATGTTCCATAAGGATTTGCAATGGTCATTTTGTACACATCGTAACTTGTAGCATTCCCACCAGCATCAGGAATAGAAACCCCTTCTTGAAGTCCAGCTTCGTAATCCGCTAATACTGATGCACCTAATGCATCTAGGTTAACAGCAGCTGTTATTTTCTTTGTTGATGGAACAGCTACATAAAAATCTTTATTAACAGTACCTGTATTTAAAGTTATACTTGTTACATTCTCAAATACAGGATTTGGTAATGCTCTAATATCAGCATCTGTAATTGTACTACCTGTATGTGAGCCAAAGAAAATTCTATATAAAAATGACCTGCTATATCCCAATAGGGTTACTATTCTTTCTAAACCATTTGTGTCAATATCCTTTATGACATATTTAACAGCAATGGATTTTTTAGCTGCAAATGCGAGATCTGCTGACACTGTATTAGCACTAAATGTAGGTACATTCCCATTTAACAGAAGTGTAGTTCCAGAAGTAAATGCACCATTTGTTTCAATTACCTTAGAGACTGTTTTTAACAATGTTCCTGAATTACCAACTGATATAACATTAGTAAAATCAGGTATAGGCGTTCCAACTTCAACAATTCCAAGAGCGCTTACATAACCAGTTAAAGATGGTGCTACATACGGTAAAAACTCTTTTGTAAAATTATTTGTACCTGTCGCTCCTGTTGAATCTGTAACAATTACTCTGAAGTTTATATGCTGATTGCTAGTGTTATTTTCTCCAACTTCATTAGCATATTGAAAACTATATGATGTGCTTGAGTTTAAAACTATCTGATTTTGATTTAAAACAGGTACAAAATCTACATCATTCTGATCTGCCCTCTTCCATAACAAGTAAATAGATTCTAAAGTAGCACCCTCATTGTTTACAAATGGGTATAAGCTAACACTAAATGTAGGATTCGCATTGAGATATGGTAATCCACCTGGAGATGTAATTCCTATAGTTGGTGCAACAGAAGGAAATAATAATTTATTCATTGCATCTTCAAAATCTAACCCATCAGCAGGAGTAGCAGGAGCACTATTGCTAAATCCTCCAACAGAAAAAGGTGGAGTTTTTGTATTAATCCAAACAGGAGCAACACCACCTGTTTCATTTAAACTAGCAATGATTGCTTCTGCTTCAATTCTTAATTGTTCTATTAAAGCTGTTGTTGCTTGTAGAGAATCTACTGATATTGCTTTTTTTGTATCTGACATAATTATTTTAATGAAAAGTCAAAGGTTTTAAATGTATGAGAAACACCTTTAAAAGAAATAATAGCTGTTCCAAAATCACTCATGTCATAAAGTGTATTATCAGAATACACATCTAATTCATCATCAGTAGATGTTACTCGTTTTACAAATACACCTTCAAGCGGTTCGTCTTGGTCAAAAGCAAATAAGTAGTCAGCTAAAAATACAGGAGGAAGCGGTTTGTGCTTCTTCGCTTCATCCTTGTAAATCTGGAAAACATTAGTACGATTTTTACTTATAGCCATATTAATGCAAACTTGGAGGTTTAAGACCATTTTCAATTATTATCATGTATTGACTCTGTTCTCGTTCTAATAGCTTGCCTGAACTTTCATCATATACATAAGCCATTAATAAAAACACTCCACCTTTTTTATTTGCTCTTTCAAGCAATAAGGGAATTTCAATAGTAGATGATAACGAAGACTCAGGAGTTAAAGGAGAAACAAGTCTTCCTGAATCTGGAGTTGCTGCTTCTTCTACAAGAATTTCATTCCAATGTTGAATTGTTAGATCGTTTTCATCAGGAGTAATCAATTCACCTGTATCAACATTGCGAACTAAAAAACGATACCCTAATGGATAATCCAATATAGACTCAGGATTAAAGCTAAACACAAATTGGGTATCTAATACATCAGGAAATAATGGTTTGTTTGACATAATCTTACTTTCTTATCCTATGCATGTAGCGTGG
>Ga0100391_1001878_pt1 | contig 22761 bp, 10 predicted proteins | sample CryGeymeta201515_FD_81541 | JGI IMG/M metagenome (GOLD analysis project Ga0100391, IMG submission 81541) | Groundwater microbial communities from Crystal Geyser aquifers in Utah, USA - Crystal Geyser metaG 2015-15 | ecosystem: Environmental > Aquatic > Deep subsurface > Groundwater | place: USA... | reverse complement strand
CTGAATTTTTGACTTTATATTGACGGATTTTACCTATGGTTCAGTTTTAGTGGAGTTAAGGGACTTTGGAGCAATTCATGCGTCATTGTGGTTGGCTTGCGTCAGAGCAGTTTCGCACTGGTAGACTAGTAGTCTCTAGCTAGTAGGTCTACTACTAGAGTAGCATCACATCTTTATTTTGATGAGCCTCTTTTTCATCATTCATAATATTATATATTATTACAGTATCACGATCATGACGAATACTTACTTTAGCATTGGATAGAGCTGCTCTGAAAGGGAACGAATAAATAATAATATCGAGGAATTTTACTGCCAAAGTAGTATAGCTAGCACAGACGTCTTATTTAGATCGCCTGCAAAAAAACAAACAAAAAAACTGCACAAACAAGATGAGCAGCACAAAGCCGCAGTTGTTGTTATTACAGAACAAGCAAACAACAACAGCAACAACAACAACAACTGCAGAAATTGAGTGCATAGAATCGTCTCACGATAGCTTGACAGTTTCATGGACGGCCGCTGTGAAAGAAATTTTGAATGCATCATCATTGTCAACAGAATCGACAACAACAACGACGGCAACAACACAATCATATATTCTACAATATCGTCCATCTAATGCATCGGAGGATGTTGAATTTACAACTGCAGAGAGTGATAGTACAGCCACCGAGGCACGCGTTGCCAATCTGATAGACGAGACGGGTGAAGGCTTTCTCTTTCGTGTAACAATGAAGCCGATAAAAAGTAGTAGTACTTCTAGTAATGATGAAAGTGAAAATCACGATAACAACAACCACGATTTCTGGATACATAATTCTCAACCATTTTTTCTCGTCAAAGAATCGGTTCCTTCAAATGCTGCTGCTTCAAATGCTGCTACTGCTACTGCTGCTACTGCTACTGCTGACACGGACATTGCGGCTACTACTACTTCTACTACTACAACTGTTGATGATTTTCACCAAGACGACAAAACGAATTTGCAAGGACAACAGGAACAGGAACAGCAACAGGAACAGGAACAGCAACAACAAGAAATAGAATGCCATGCATCCGCTGAAGCAATGGCAACCAAAGCATTGCATCTTCTGGGAGAACATAATTACAATCCTCTGGCAGGTCCAGATTTTCGTGAAGTCTTTATGTGTCACCTTACGACAGCTACTACTTGTTATTCGACACCTAGGGACGTGTCCAGCAGGGTCATTACAACAATACCCATCACAACAACTACTACTAGTACTAGTAGTAGAAGTAGTTCTAAGGATGACGACGCACACGACGACGAGGAGATACCACCGTCATCCTTTTGGAAGAGTCGTTTGGCAACAGAACGACATTTATTAGAAATCAAAGTACAGATTCCAGGTAGCAGTGGTGTTATGGATCATGATGATGGTGACAGCGACGACGTTACGGACGCTCTTTTTCGCGATGCAGTATCATTTGAGCAACAATCGGTACTACCAGTTGTTTCGGGACTACCATCTCGATTAGCCCAGAAATATATTTGTGTAGGATATTCACATTGTCCTGAAAGTGGATGGGAAGCCCTGGTATTGCTGGATGCTACCAAAGCTAGTAAAACTGCTGGGACTACGTTTGATGATAGTGCTGCTGCTGATGTGAATGGAGGTGGTGGCGGTGCTGAAAATTCTAGAACAAATACAACTACTAATGAAGCAAACAGCTGGAACGATGATGACCGTACTACGGCAACCATCGCAACTGTCGAAAGTGCATCAACTGGTCGACCTGCCAGTTACCGTCGCCTATCCAGTACTAGCGGAAATGTCTCTTTATCTTCTTGTGAGGGAGGTGGAGGTTCGTCTGTAACGTCCTCCGTTTCCTCACACCCCGCTGTTATTTCGACAGGAGGTGGAGCTACAGAAGGTACAGCTAATACAAATCGCATATCAGGTATGAATACATTGTCCAATTTAGAGGAAGAAAATGGATGTGAAGCAGAAGAGGAGGGGTACGTCCAACCTGCAGCACAGCTTGTTATGATTCACAGGAAGATGCAATTGCAATTTGCGGAGATGTTGGATTTTCGTCCATTATCGCCATGTATTGGTCACTTGAAGAAAGATTCGGACGGTTTCTACGAGATTGGCGTGTGGATTGGAAGTGCGGATGATACCAAAATAAGATTATTCCGACCCGATAAGAACACAGGTACCTTACAGGCTGTTTTATTTTTCAATGAAGACAACGCGGAATCACAACCAATGACATTTCAGGCGCCTGTCATGGCCATTGACTGTATCTCTTTACCCTCCACGGCAACTTCAAACAGCAATGAAGATTCCGTGGACGACAATCCAGGACACAATCATCTGATCATAGTAGCGTGTCAAGATGGTAGTGTGCGCCTGATTGGGTACAGAGTTTTAGATGTATTGCAGGAGCCTAGTCAACAAGTGGCCCTGCATTATCGAGATGAATACACTGTCACTGTTGATGGACCTATAGTTTGTGTTGCATTGAACTACAAAGCGGAAAAGGGGAAAATTGAAGCGGTGATTGGATCTCTGTGTGGATACGTGGCGCGGTTTCTAAAAAAAGTTGACACGCGCGACGCCAAATGGGAAGGTCCCTACATGGTCGCGGAAGGATTCAGCACAGCAAGCACGCAAGTACAGGAAGACTCTGTTCTGACGGTTAACTCCTGGCAGGAAAACATTGCCATCGGTACGTATTCTGGTCGATGTCTGCTATACGGGCAGACGAATGCTGACGATGACAGGGACTATGGGCAGCCTTTCTTGGACTTCCAACTTCCTGGTCCTATTCACAGTATTTGCCGCATACCGACAGAGTCGTCGACGCTTCTATTGATTACTACTCGAAAGTCTTTGCACATTTTGCGAGAGATTGAGAAAAGATACAATCCTAGAATGGCCAAATCGGTACTTGAATCTCTGCTAGTGATGCGGCAACAAGTCATGAAAAAAGGAGATATTATGTCGGTGAAGTCTTGATGAAGCTGAAGCTTACGTAAAAACGTCCATCACTAGAACAAATATTAGCACAATCTTCATGAAGAGTCGGCCTGAGCGAGCTTTTGACTTTCAAAAACTTTGGCTGCAACTTTGGCAGCAGCAGCGTCACGGATATTTTCTTTGTCGTCCTCAGCAATGGATTCCAATTTTTGGTTCCTCTCGAGACTGGCAAACAATTCATCCTTCGATCGGAGCGCTTTCTGGGTCGAAGCTAGTTCGTCAACCAAAAATCCAATTTGCGATTCCAGATCCGATAAGACCATTCCAATTTGTGAATCCTTTTCGGTTCCGACAACCTCCTTGACTCTTCCAAAGACTCTTAGCACTGAGGCCTCGGTGGGCGACAAAAGAGAAGCCGGTGCAGCTGCTCTTGTCTTGGTTGGTGTGTCTGTTGGTCTCTGGCTGCGCCAACCTAAAATTTTGGATTTCTTTTGAGCAAAGTCGGATTTCGTCTTATGGATAATGGAGGCCAAATTTGAGCAACATGTGGCATAAGCTTCATCAAACGCGTTCTGCTCTTGTAGCTCTGTAGCCAAGTCTTGCAACGCTGCAAAGGCTTCCTCTGCCTGTAGGATGATATCGTCAATAAAAACAAGAAGTTCTTTTTCGGTCGTTTTCATTTCTGTGAGGCACCGTTTGTAGTTCCGCAAAGTTGCCGCCGCGGATGATAACTGAGCAGATTTTGTGTGAAGATCACTCTTCAGTTTTGATACTTCGCGTGAGTTGACATCCGTCAAACCGTTATTCGTGGCAGCCTTGTTTGCAGCCTCCTCAAGAAGCACACGATCAGACTTGAGGCGGGCAATTGTGGCGCCCATCAATTGAAGCTTGGATCTTAGGTGATCGACTTCCGCCTTGCTACCTTGTAAATCGTTCTCGAGTTTACGAGCCAAATCATCGGATTGTGTCCAAGCACCACGAGCTTCTCGAAGCTGGGTCTTTGTGGTCTCTGCGGTCGCCCGAAGTTCATCGATTCGACTCTGAAGGGACTTATTCATGCGGTCTAATTCAGTGGCTCTGCGGTTTGCCTGTCTGACTTCGTCACGGAGAAGGTCAGCCTCAGCCTTCGCATTCGATCGGGCCTTTTCGAGAAGGACACGTTTCTTTTCCATCTCTTCGATCTGCGAAGATCGGAGCATTCCATGTTCTTGCTCATGAGACTCCATTGCCTTGATAGTTTCCTTGAGCGCTTCAACTTCCTCCTCGAGCTTCTTTACAATATTTTCAGTTTCTAACACTTTGCATTCTTGTGCAGAGATTAGACTCTTCTGAGAGGCGAGCACTCGAGAGGCTTCAGCAAGCTTGGAAACCGCCTCCTCCCGAAGAGCTCCCATTTTTATTGCTTTTGTGCGTTCTTTCTCAAGCTTTTCCTTGAAAGTTCGCTCGGCCTCTTCCATCGTCCGAACGGTGTTCACATGCGCTTCGAGTTGTGCTTCCAGGTTGGAAATGGTGGAATTATACTTGGAGTCTATGTTGCGTAGCTCTCGAGTTTTCTCGTCGAGGCGTGCACTGCTTCGTTTTAAATCAGCTTCCAGCAATTTATTCTGGTTTTGACAATCGGAACACTGGTCCTTTACTTGAGCAAGTTGAGATTCAAGGTCAGAAATTTTCCCTTGGGCGCCCGATCGCTCTTTTGTCGCATTGGCAAGTTGCTGAGAGAGTTTGTTTATGTCAGCTTTGCTTTCAGATTCTGATTGCTCAAAAATCTCAACGAGCTTCTTAGTATTGTCGAGTTCCTGCTGCAAGTTGTTCTCGCGTTCATTGGAGCTTTTCTGTTGGGATTGGAGCGCACGGACTTGATCCAACAATTCCGAGTTATCGTTATACTGCTGATTGAGCTCGTCCTTCAAAGCAGCAGTCTTGGCTTGGTGGTGATCAATGCTCATACGTAAGTCTTGGGCGTCATTCTCGGCTGTGGTCTTTTCCATGCGAGCATTCAGTAGTGCTGCTTCTAGTTGCTCCGAAGTTTCCATCATACGTCCAAGTTCTGCAGACAGTTCAGCCATGTCGGCTTCCAGTCGGTCAATATGCCTTTGTTTCTGAGAAACAGTAGCAGCTCCTGAAGCAGTGCGGACCTCAGCTTGTTGGACTGCTTCCGTCAAATGCTTGCACTTTGTTCGGAGCTCAGACATGGAAAGTGCCAAAGTCGTCGTATCGGCACTATCGATGGACTGGTTGGCTTGCTCCTCCTTGAGAATATTGAGCTCACACTGGAGGTCTGCAGCTAAATCTTCGGCTCGGTGAAGACTCAGCTCAAGAGCTTCGTGCTCGACAATCAAGCATTCTTTTTTTTCTCGTTCTTCCTCGATCAACTTTTGCATTCTGTTTATTTGTGATAGCAAATTGGAACGACTTTCTTCCGATTTGTGGAAAGACGCTTCAATGTCTTGCTTCTCCTTGAAAAAGCGATTGGATTCTTCCTTGTGCTTTTTGATGAGCTCCTCCAGTCGAGTAGTGTGGTCGGCTCGCTCCTCTTCAAGAAAACTGTTCAGGCTCACCAGTTCGTCGCGTACACGTTGGCGAGATTCTTCAAGGCCTTCAATTTCCAATCTTGCTCCATCCAACTCCTCGCGGCAAGTAGAAAGAGCAACAGCGTTTGAGTCTTTTTCGCTGCAGAGCTCTGCAATAGTTTCCTCCTTGCAAGCTACGTCCCTACGCAACAGAGAGAGCTGGTCTTCATAGCTAGTTTGAAGACTCTTCATTTCTTTTTCGGTGCGGCCCATTGCGGCGACTGCAGCGGAGTGTTGTGCCGTTATGGTTGAGAGTTCATCTTTTTGCGCCATAAATGTCTGTTCAAGATCGGCGTACTTCTTTTGCCAAGACTGTTGCTCAGCACTGAAGGAGCAGCTGGCAATGGCTAGCTTTTTGACAAGCCCCGCCAATTCCTCCTTTAGAGTCGAGTTCTCCTTCGATCGAGTATTATATTCCTGTTCCAGCTCTTGTACCAGGGCAGACTCTCGTGTGATTTCATCAAAAAGTTCTGCAATCTTGGCATCCGCATCCTTTCGTATTTTTTCGTTTGACTTTCCGAGATCTTCAACCTTCTGCGTTGCAATTTCGAGTTTTGTTTGAGTAGAAGAGAGTATTTCGCCGCGGTCTTGAATCTGTTGGTTGAGCGAAAGTACTTGTCGCTCCAGTTTGGATCGTATCTCCAGGTTGTCGGCATTTTCTTCTTGTGCAGCAAGAAGATCCGTTGTCAAACTCTTGAGCTTGTCAGAGGATTCTTCTGCTGAACTCACGAAACGTTCGTGCAATTGTGCGTACTGGGCTTGTGCGGCAACCAAAGCAACCTTGGAAGACTCAATTTCTTCCCGCTGTTGTTGAACGTCATCACGCAGATTTTCAATGGTTGATTCAAGTGCTAGCACTTGCGACGACTTCGACGCGAGCTCCAAAGCATTGGCGTCCAAACTTTTACGATGACCCTGGATCTGTGCATTCAAGGTTTCCACCTCGGCCTTCAAGGAATTTACTTCTTGATTTGAGACACATCGAGAGGTCTCCAAATGTGCGGTCTGCTGTTCCAGAGAAGAGATCTGGTTGGTAGCTTCTAGGAGCTTAGTCTTCAAGTCTACGACAGATGCTTCGAGGCCTTCCAATTGGCGTTCCTTTTCCGACATATTAGTGGAGAGTTCAATTTCTCGGTTAGTTAGCTCGTCCCGTTCCGCTTGCAATCCTTCAATAGTACTAGAAGCGGCTTTGAGAGCTTCTTCTTTGTGCGACAAGGCGACGGACAAAGTCTCGCTACGGGACGATGTCTTGTCAAGCTTTCCGGCAAGTAACATCAAGTCCTGATCCTTTTGTTTAGCTACAAGTTCTGTTTCTTTCAGTTTATTTTCCACTTGCTTCAACTGTTCGAGTAAACCGTCTTGAATCTTGGTCGCTTCGGCCTTTGTCTCGCTTGTTTCAATTTTGCTGGCTTGAAGTTCCTTGGCTACTCGAGATTTCTCCTGGTAGCTTTTATTGACGGTACTCTTTAGGTCTTGGATTTCTTTTTCAGCATTGCTTTTTTCGTGCTCCAGCATTTTTACTGTCTCTTGGAGAAACGTTATTTCTTCCTTCTTTCTGTTGAGCTCTAATCCACGCTCCTGAATAGTAGCAAGAGATTCCGCATGCATGGTTTCGTATTCCTTGCACTGCAAAGCTAATTTGGCGACTTCACTGGCGAGATTATTCTTGTCTGTTTCATTCTTGTCCAACAAGGCCTGGTTGTCCTTTAAAAATTGCGACTTTTGTTGCAGTTGGTCTTTCATAGCTTCCATTTCGGTAGCAATTTTTCGATTCAATGCAGCAAGATCAGCATCTCTCTGTTGCAAAGCGGTTTTCAATTCCTGTTCTCGTTCAGCGGCATCCGCTGCTTCTGAACGTCGCTGATTGAGCTCTGAAGTGCGTTGGTTAAGTTGCGTCTGGAGCTCATGCTCTTTGTCGTAACTTAGCTGTTTCAATTCCTCCAACTCTTTCTCAGTCATTGCAAGACTTTCCTTGAGGCGATGTTGTTCTGCTTGGGCAGCAATCGCTTTGTCGGCTGCTTCTTGCTCTTTTTTGGTCATCGATTCTTTGAGCAACTGAATTTCAGACTGAGCAAATTCAAGCTCGCGCCCGGCAAAGTCCATTTCCTCTTGCAGGGCCTCGAATTCAGTCTCCCTCTCGATAAACTTTTCTTCGTACCTTTCCATGGTGCAACGATTGTCGGCTAAATCTTTTTCTTTCTCTTGAAGCGATGATTCCCTGTTCTGGAGGTTGTTCTGAATATTTGTTACATCTGCAGCGAGACGGTCGTTTTCCTTTCGACTATCACGAAGTTCTGTTTGCAGCTTAGCCACTTGTAGTTCGGTCATGTTGGTCTTGGTACGAAGTTCCTGGACTTCTTTCGAGACAGCTTCAAAAGATGCAACTGCTTGGTCTTTTTCTTGAATGATCTGTTCAACTCTAGCCTTAGCTTCCATCAGCTCTTGCTCCAACTCAAGAACCGTTTTGGATTTGACTTCTGTTAAGCTTTTTATTTTGCCCTGAGCATCCTGCAACTGTTGTTCGAGATCCGACTGACGTGCCCTTTGCTCATCGCATGCTGCTTGGCGTATTTGTTCCGCCTTGGCCTCCGACTCGATTTGTTGGGAAGTTAATTTCTCCGTTAATTCGGCCACGCGAGCAGTGGCTTCGTCGAGTTTCCGCTTCAAAAGACCGACCCTATTAGCTTCTTCATTTTGCACCTTTTGTAGTTGCTCGAGTGCGCCTTTGAATTGATCCTCAAATGAATTTTTTACACTTTTAGGAGATTCCTCAGGTTGAGCTTCAACATCAAAGCGAATATCATCTACAACCATGCAAACTTGACTTAAGTCCTGCAACATTTGTGATTTTTTGTGAAAGCTTTCTTCCATTTTTTGTTGCTCTCGCTGGACGGCAGCAGCATTCATTGGCAGCTTAGCATCTTGTTCTTGAAAGGGTAGTTTATTTTTGCAACCATTTGCACTACTGGAAGAGAAATCCAAGGCTCCTCCTTTCATGACACTATTGAAAACGGTGCGAAAAACACTGGTCAACGGTTTGTTGTTCTTTTTGGTGGATCGTTTGAGAATCGTCGAAGTACCTAACCCCAACTCCAAGTCCTCTTGTTGCACATTCTTTATGATTTTGGAAGGGGACAGTATCGATGATCGATCAATGAGACAGTCTTCTTCTTCTTGCTCCTCGATATCTAAAACGACGGCGGTGGGAGAGTCGGTGGCAGCATCCATAAAGAGTACGGAGGGTTTTGGTTGTTGTTGCTGCTCCGCGTGGAGTAATGACGCGACAGGAGTGGTCAGAGCTGGTAAAGATCGTAACGGAGTATTATCTTCGGTGCTTTCATTTGTATCACTGCGTTGAAACTCCATTTTTCGTGGCATTTGACCCAACTGCTTGAGACGGGCAATGATCTGATTGTAGGTATGATGATTCACGGGTTCATCGTTGAGTTTCACCACAACGTCACCGGGTTGAATCTGTCCGCTCAATCGAGCCTGACCAGGTTGCGTTGGACCTTTATCTGCAAAGGCGTGGACCTTGCATCCCAAAAGCCCATTGGAGGGTTCCATTTGCAATCCCATGGAACCAGGTAAAAAGGTCACGGTAAATGTGACTGGATCAGTGCTCTGGTAGCCGATGTTGCTGTTGTTATCGGTAGTGGGTGACGACAACGGAAGTGGTGATGCCCCAGCCACGGATTCTCGCGAGGGTGTTCGGTGTTGTTGCACTAGTTTTCTAGCACGGACAACCTTTTTGGAGGAGGACTGTCGTGGGAGCTTTTTGGAAGTGGTAAGACTAGTAGCCGCAGCAGCAGTGCTGATATTGCTGAGAGGTGTCCCGAAGCTACGTTGCATAGGCTGTTGTACAGAGGCCGATGCTTTGCTGTGAGGACGTCGAATGGGGACCGGCTGTGCGGAAAACAAACGAAAGATATGGTTAGTAAGGAGAAAAGGTGGAGTCGGTGCAAAATTGGCATTCTCTCTTTATTTCTAATGCGATAAACTTACCGTTGTCTCACCGTCGTTTTCATTGTGAGGAATTACAAAGGTCGACATCTTCCTATTCTGTCATGCAGAATTGTACTTTAGCTAGTAGGAGAAGACCAGTACGAGTAGGTGTATGACTTTTTGTGAAGGTTGTTTTACTAGTATGGAAGTTGTTTACCAGTAATTATACTGGCAATATCTCTCTCATCACAGCTGAAATTGTCGGTGCAAATCAAGAAAATGAGGTGAAATCCCAAATTCAAAAAAGGCAGCAACGGCTAGCTTGGAAGACGTGTGCGTCCTAGTAGTGTTTACTGCAGCCGCTCTCATCAAACATTTCGGACAACAAAAGTTTGATATCTTGGCAACAACGCTATCGAAACTACTCGTAGACAACAGGGTAGATCTCCTCTCAGGATAGGATAAGGAAACTATCAAGCTAGCCCACGCCTTCACTTTCTAGCTGAAAATTGAACTAGCTTGTCCTAGATTTTTAGCATCATTCGAAATAATCACTAGAGTCCTAGTGGGAACTACTTCCACAGCTGTCTACAAAACACCCCGAGACGCCAGACATACGACATACAATGGCACCCAGCCACGCTCATAAAGATGAAGGCAGCAACACAGGTCATCTCCAAGTATCAGACCCTGCATTAGAATTTCTGATTGCCGAAATTGTGCGATATGCCGAACTTTCTTGTCCACCGGAAGGAGATACCGAGGAACATTCCATTTTTGCCTGCGAAATGGCTGCCGCCAAACTGGAACGCATCGGGTACAGTGTCGGTTATCGCCTGTGCGAACGATTGGCCCAATCCAAAACCTTTGGAGCATCAGCAGGGTCCAGTAGTTCTGCCAAAAAGGATCCCGCTGCCGCCGTGGCCGCATCGCAATTGGAAGCCGTCAAGTTTTTGTGCAAGGAATTTTGGATTGAAGTCTTTCGGAAGCAAATTGACAAGTTACAGACCAATCATCGGGGTGTTTTTGTGTTGAAAGATTTGGAACTGCGATGGCTGACACACTTTCCAAACAATCAAGAAAATGCGCGTGTCACGGCCATTCAATTGCTGGCTTTTCCTTGTGGGATGCTGCGGGGGGCGTTGGCTAATTTGGGCATTCCGTCGGTCGTATCGTGCGACTTTTTGACGGATGGTCAAAATATGGCTAGCTGCAGTTTCAATGTGAAAATCAAATAAAGTAAAAAAGCTGCAAGGATTTCGACGGATGGTGGGTAGAGTGGATGGTCTAGTTATTTATATCAAAGGAGGAAATTATCAGGTATGATCTTTTATTGCTACATTCGTACTCTGTACTCGGGAGGCGGCAGTTGAAGATCCCTGCCACTACCAGTTATTGGTAGCATTATAACAATAAATCAGTATTGCATATCATTAGTTTTCTGCCTGGTTGAAATTTGACCCGCGTGCAGTAATCATCACCGTAACGGTATGAGCAGCGAAAGCAGTGATACTATGAAGAGATATTGAGGTAATTCTAAGCTTACCTACAGCGACACCATAACTTTGCCGTGCGTTGGAGAGGCTGCAGAGACAAGCTATCCGATCTTTCAACAAATGAATAGAATTTGCAAATCTCTTCCGTTGCTTTGTCATTTTTCAAGGCCTTTTTTAGAGATACCTTAGAAGTACTGGAGTGGCAGGCGGATGATTATTAGTTAGTCAAGACCAAGGTTCGCCACGATCTCGGAGCCATTTGTCCTCAAAGAGCAATCTTAGTTGCCATTTTTAGCAGCCGTAGCTTTTCCATTCCAAGTCTCCTCGTGAGATTATCCACGATCCACGGGCATGTCTCTGTGGATGTCAACCTCACGATGGACATTCTTTTTCGTTACCTCTCATTACCAACAAGCTTGGAAAGATCAAGGCTTCGACGTGTTTCTCGTTCCTGGTCGAGTACACGAACGTCTCGATCCACAATGATTGCTACCTGTTCGATGGCTTGGGTGGAATCGTTTTGTATTTTTGATGTTGCACTGCTTTTCAGCTGGTCTTGTCGACTCTTTACTCGATTGATAGCAGCTCGGATATGATTTTTACTCTGCGTCGACATCGCAAATCCATCTAGCTCCTTTTTGCGTTTTCCGTCACCTGTCATGTACGATAGCACTTGCTCCATCCAAACACAGGTATCGAATGTGCTTATTTCTTCCGATTCTTTGGTTGTGTCCAGAGGTATGCATTCCTTCAGTATTTCCTCTACTTTTGCGGCCTTGATTGTCGTCAGAAACTTTCGGGTTTGCTCCATCACCTCAGGAAGTCCCAGAAAAGCTCGATAGCAATACGGGTGTTCTAGCGAGCGTATCAATGGCCATTTTAGCGTGTTACCTGTTTCCTGGTCAGCTAAAATCATGTACAGTTCATGGTCGAGCGCTTTTCGATCTTCCAGTGCTAGACAGCTCTTTTCAGTGCTGGATATTTCGCGAAGGATGTCCATTAGAGCTGCTTTAGATTTTGCTTTCGCTTCGTCCAATCGTTTCCTGGCATGTTCATCGGACAAAGAAGCGTCAGTTTCGGCCGAGATCTGCTCCTTTAGACATGCCTGTAGCTTCTCCAAACGAACACGGATAACTTCCATTGAAAATTGAGAGGGAAAATTTGTTTGCAAGTATTAGATTTAAATAGAATTGGGACGTAACGGCGCTGCTCTGCCGTCCACTCGGATAAAAACTAATGTGATAATATTATTATTATTTTGGTACTGTACCTTCTTCCTGCCATGTGCGGTATTCTGTTGAATACGAATTACTACGTAGGCAATGTACAAAGTAGTACTGTACAACTCTGCGATCATGTTGACGGCCTTTTCCGGTCTTCTATGTTTGCTCGCTAGTCCATAATCAAGTAGTCTAGAGTCTAGTTTCCTCTCCTACAACGACTTTCACAAGCAAAGCAGCAAAACCTTTTCACAGAGACGACGTCTTCATATCCATAACACATTATGACATTTGACTTTGATGAATGGGGCTATAGTGTTACAATTGAAGTCGCGAGCAAACGTTAGTTGTCTTGATAAATCCAATCGAGTACGACGACCGCCATTTTAGAATCATCCTTGCCTCTATCGCGTAAAATGCATCCACCTTGTCCTACAAGATAGCGTCCCGGCATTCTTAAAAATTATTCAACAAAATCTACTCTAAGTCTGTGCATTGCACAGTAAGGATGACAGGGCACCCGGCAATCATAATAGCCGCAACAAGGCCCAGTCAACCCTGCGCTTTCCTGCTTTAAAACACAGCTAAAAATAAAGCGGATGATTGCGATGCTAGTAGATGAATCCCTACTGATATTGTCTCTTCGTTTCGTATTTGCTGGTCCCAGTGCATTCTAAATTGACTCTTCAATCGCGGAAGGAAGACATCAGCGTCAATGTAACAAACATTCACCTACTAACGTGCTCAAAGCGAGTTACATGAAAGTCAAAAGAATAGAAAAATTAAATGTAACTCCGCAAACTCAATTTATTTCTAAAACAATATGCAACCAATCAAACTACAAGAGCATCTTAAGATCAAGCCAGTTAGCACGGGTAGTGTGCTAAGGACTGGAGGCGTTCCCTTGTTTGTTTGTAAACGTCCTCCAGCGTCATGGTGTTGGTTAATCAAAGGATATCAATCCTTAACAGCCGTCCCCTTTCAAAGCCTGTCGTTGTCTCAATAGCTGGAACTTCGTCTCATCATCAACGCCTGCTGCGCTTGTCGTTGACGATAAATCAAATCACCAACAGCGACGGAGCCTCTCATGATACCACTGGCGACAAATTGATGGTACCAATCCGATGAAGACGTTCGTCTCTGGGGTCTTGACGTTCCCATAAATGGATTCGTCGACAAAGTGTCACTCAAATCTCTAAGTACCGTACCAGGTACGTACCACCAGGGTAAAGTAGCTACAGTTGCTACTAGTAATTCGTTTCTGTCAGACTTTGACTATTGGACGAATCTGTGGCAAGTGAAATAGGACTACTATTACTTAGTAGGGCGTCCCTTGTTCGGAGCCTCCTTGCTGTCTCCTTCCAGGTACCAGGTACCGTACAGTACAATTAAATATTGTCGTGTTTTCGCTATTTAGCTACTGGTAAGTACCACAGTACAGTAGGGTTATTTAATGTTGGCATTATGTGATCTAATTTCCGAACTACTGTACTCCTACTGTACCAGGTATAGTAGTACCTGGTACCAGGTCACCAACCTACCAGCTACCATACTGCCTTCACCTACCTACGTACCTATGGATACTAGTACCTAACAGCTCCTAAAACTTATTATTCCTACTTTGCCATTACTTATCAGCTAGCAACACACCATCGTGTGCAGGCTGGAACTTTGCAGTAAAGTGGCGCAGAACGGGTGGAGATTCCATCATTCGCACCCAACGTATTTGGTCTTTCTTGCTGGCAATGTATCCTAAGACCTCTGCAACATAATCCACGTGTGATTGGGTGTATACGCGTCGAGGAAACGCTAGCCTCACAAGCTCATTTGCAGCCGGAATTTCGCTTCCATCGGGCTGACGACCAAACATGACACTGCCGATTTCGACGCTGCGTATCCCACCCTCTAGGTACAGGATGAGCGCCAATGTCCATGCGGGATATTCTGACTGAGGAATGTGTGGCAGCATCGCCTTTGCATCAATGTAAATTGCATGTCCTCCCGGAGGTTGAACAATAGGAATTCCATGCTTCCCTGACAGAACGCTGCCCAAGTATTGAGTGGACGTGATGCGATATGCAAGATAATCTTCTCGCATGACTTCTTCGAGCCCGACAGCAATGGCTTCCATATCATAGCCAGCCAGTCCTCCATAAGTCACGTAACCTTCAGATAAAATGAGAATATTTTTGGCTTTGTCGGCCAATTCGTCATCATTAAAAGCCAGGAATCCTCCAATGTTTGCAAGTCCGTCCTTCTTCGCAGACATGGTGCACCCATCCGCATGACTAAACATTTCTTGTGCAATTTCAAGAGGAGACTTGTCCTGATAGCCGTCTTCCCTCAACTTGATAAAATAAGCGTTTTCGGCAAAACGACATGCGTCTAGAAACAAGGGAACCCCATAGTCACGACACAGCTTGCTAGCGGCCCGAAGGTTCGCCATACTCACGGGCTGGCCCCCACCAGAATTGTTGGTAACGGTGATCATAACGATTGGAACTTTGGCAGCACCATCTGTGTCCTGTTTCGAAGCAACAAGTAGTCGCGCTAGCTCAATCAAGTCTATATTTCCTTTGAATGGGTGAACTAGGCTAGGATCGTGACCTGCAGCAATGAGAATGTCCTTGGCGATAGCTCCTCGATATTCCACGTTGGCTCTTGTTGTGTCAAAATGCGTGTTGTTTGGGACGATATCGCCTTTACATAACATGGCAGAAAACAGGATTCGTTCAGCAGCTCGACCTTGGTGTGTTGGCAGGACGTGTCTGTACCCAGTAATCTTGCGAACAGCCGCATCGAATTTGAAGAATGAGTCAGAGCCAGCGTACGATTCGTCACCGAGCATCATGCCCGCCCATTGCTGCTTCGACATGGCACCAGTTCCAGAATCTGTTAATAAATCAATCATGACGTCCTCACTCTTCAACAGAAACGGATTGTAATAGGCAGCTGCTAAAGCCTCTTCGCGCTGCTCGCGAGTTGTTTGCTTGATGTGCTCGACAGATTTGATTCGGAATGGTTCAATGACGGTCTTTGGTCGAAAGGAAGTCATTGTCTCGCTGCTGTCATTAGATTGCTAAGGATGTACTATATTTTGTCTGTAAACTTTGATTGATATTTTTTGCACATGGCTTGTCGGGTAGCTGCATTATGTATGTGTGTTTGTCGTGATGATGGTGATGGTCAAGTTCTCTCTTCTGATGATGGAGCTTCTCATCGAAGCTTCACAAGAACCGATCAGAATACTCTATCCTAGCTAGTAGTAGTACGTAATAACATCGGATTTTGACTGCTTCGTGTTTAGTCCCGAGACGGACTGCATTTTTTGTGTTTTAAGGTTAAGTATTTACTGTTGACTTCTCTAGTAGCGGTCTACTCGAATGAATGGAAAGCATAATTGTACCACGGTGCTGTGTCTCAAGTAGATGCGTCCAGGCGTACTGGACAGAACGAAGGCAACAACAATAGGAGAAAGAGTGGAAAGGTTGGCAATGCCAGCTGACACCTGTGCCTTGTTGAGGGCACAGCCGGGTCCTAGGCTCGCTTCGATGGCGGCATAGTCAGCGTTAGGAGCTTCCAAAGCCTCAGTCTGGGAGTAGATATCAGGAATTCTAAAAGTAGTGGACATGTTGAATAGTCAACTTGATTCCGATGCAAAGCTAAAAAACAATTTAGGTATATAAAAATGCTATCATATTCGATGAAAAGGCAAATTTATGACAAAATTTTCTGCTCCTTTTGGTTCCCTTGGTCTGTTCAGTTGCTGGATCCAGGTCTAGGTTCTAACTGGTGCTGGTAGGAATTTGATGCTGGGCTACGGGTCAGGCCTTGGCTTTTGGCAGCCTGGTGTGTGAATCTTCTTCCCCAAAGTGGGAATCACGGTATCCAATTTTCTTGATTTGCTCTTATTTTCTTGGGTGGTAGACAGACCGAGGTGTCTCCGATCGGCAGCTGACTAGTCAGATGGGTCTTGTCAGTCTCGCGCGCCCCTCGGCTGGGACAGAGGTCTACTCGAAAAGAAAGCATAATAGTGCGATATATTGCTGTGCTTGTAAGCTTTGTACAAATATTTCAATGAGCCACGAATCGTAAAGGATCGTGGAATGACGGAGACAGAGACTTCACCCAGCTTTGTAGTCGCAGCGCCATATTTATTTTCTATTGCGGCAACAATCACCGCACCTAAACTAAATGTTCAGACTTTACGCCGCACATACTTCAAGGAATCGACGATACTAAAATATCAGGAGTGACACTAGCACGACTCTGGTAATCGTTTCACAGCCAAAATGTAATTTGATGGCTTGACCTCGACTACTGCTATTATTTAGGGGTCGACTGGACCGCCTTCCTCCGGAGGATCGCCTCCTACAGGCAATGCCGTTCCTTGGACGACTTTCTGAGCGTTGACTTTGTTGGAAAGATCCTGAATCGCCTCATCTTTGTCGCCATCACCCTCCTCTTCCTCTTTCTCGTCCCCATTGCTTCCTGCTTCTTCACCTCCCTCGTTATCATTCTTCATTTTATCCTTATCACCAACGCCGGTACCTTCCTTCCAATCATCCCTTGCCTCTTGTTTGATAGAATCTTCCGCTGTACTCTTCTCATCGTCTTCACCGGTATCAGGATTGAGTGGGACGCCCGCCAGTATCCATCTCACGTATCTCCCACCGGTACCTGTTCGTTCGTGTCCCGCTTTGATCAATGCTTTGGTAATGGTGTTTTGGTAACTCTTGGGTTCCATCTTACTATTCATTTGTTCTACCCACCGAGCATATTTGGGAGAAACCCTGATCCATTCCATGATATCCATGCGTGGGATGCCATCCTCTCTGGCGAGAGCGACAATTTCCGGTGCCGATGTGGCATCCTTAATGGCATAAGAACTAATGGTAGCACCCAATATTTGATGTTTTCGTTCCCACCTGTCTGCCTTGACGGCTTCGTCCATGCGTTCCAACAGAGTGTCCAGGGAAAGAGCATCGAGCTCTGCCTGTAACTGTGCAAAGGGTTGGGCTTTTCCCTTTTTGACGGATGGCTGTGTTGGTGGATCTTTCGATGCCACCGACGACGACGAAGACATTTTACGCTTGACCCCTGCTTTCTTCGTGGGCGATTTTGAACTGTTACTAGTGGCACTGAAAATAGGAATATCCATTAGTGTTGGTTCGTCCGGTGTATCCGTGGGCAACATAAAATACAGCGAATATCCACTCATTTTGATGGGAGTTCCCGACGTCAAAACGGCAACTTCGCCCTGCCGGATGCGCTGCTTTCCCTATACCATAAATGGAGTCATTTTCGAGGGATCAAAATATTGTCAGCACAAAAAGTGACGACGATAAAAAATAAAAAATAACACAACAAAGCGCTGATTCCTACAAAAAAAAAACCAAAAAATTGCTTACCACCATGATGACATTCTTTCCCAGCGCCTCCAAAACGAAGGCACTCGTCTCTCCGCTGCCCTTGGAGTTTCGCACCGTAAAGGGTTGTCCCTTTTCGTATTCGAGGGTCTCTTCTTCGGCAGACTCCCGAGCTGCAGACTTGGGAGTTACCAGCTTCCCTCCCGTTTCGTCCCGATAATCAATCAAACAATGCTGTCGCGACAGTGCCTTCGCTGGGCCCAAGGAAAAGAAATTAACATCACCCGTCGCATGGGATCTACCCAACACAGCTGGCAATCGCGTGAGAGGAATGGTAACTCTGCTTCGTTCTCCTCCCTTCTGTAGCAGGAAAGATACAACGGCATTTCAGACATTTATAGTTTAATGGAAACCAACAACAACCAACAAAGTGATTGATATAAATAACCTACTTCAAATATTCCATCTAAAAGACAAAAAGCTTTTTTCCCTATTGATCCGCCCAGAGACATGTTTTCCTTTTCATCGGGACTACCGTTCGTCTCTTCCTCCTGAACTTTGGTGTCCGCGGCCGGAGGATAATTGGAAGCTGCAGCTTCATCATGATCGTCCGATCTAGGAGCTGCACCGGATGGTTTCATAAATTCTACATTAACACTGGAAGTCGTCGGAATCAGTGGTGTCCCAGCAGCGGTGTTGATTAGTGGTGTGTTGTCTTTCTGGCTGGTAATCGGCTGTTCGGTTTGCATGTTGTAATACGATTGCTATTGAAAGAATCGGCTGTGTAGTGTTGAGTAACGGAAATTCTAGAGTATAGGTAGTTTGGTGATTTTAGAGTATGGTGGCTGCAAAGGCGCACTGGTTGGCAAGAGAGAGGTTGTGACAAAAGATTTTTGTTGTTTGGCGTGTATTTTTTGCTTCCTGGATCACGGGACTCTTTCTGGATTGAGTCGCGAACAAAGGGAATGCACACTTGCCTACCAGCATTTCTCGGAAGAGTCTGGTAGACTACTAGCTAGCTACTCAGTAGTAGACTACTACTAGCTAGGGTAGTCTACTCCGAGTTCAGCTGAGTACCATACGCCGCACCTGGACTAGCCATCTTTTTTCCTCACACTATTTGATTCCTTCCGTGAAATAGGACTGTGGCTGTGACAATGCTGTTAGGACTTCTTCCACACCCTGTTTTCTTGCAGCGCTCCGCGCAATGATTCTATCAATACAGTATTCTATTTGGAAGAAACTACTGTCGCAATCTAACACTCAAGGGGCCCTCGTGCATGCTCGACGATCCCAGTTCAAGACCAGAAAAATTAGTTGACAAAGTAGTACAAAGCCGAGTAGATGAAAATTAAGCAATGTGGACCAAGTTAAGAGCAAGACGCGAGCGAACGACGACTCAACAGTGTTTTTTTCATTAAATAGAATACTACTAGTAGACTAAAAGGAGTAGTACTCTAGTAGTATGGTACTATTAGTAGTACTATTAGTAGTGAATAATACTGTGATGTTGTTATCTGTAGCTACTACCAGGTAGTGCACAAATTCGGCCGCTCACTGTCAAAAATTCAGGGTCGGGTCGTGCTACGATGAACGAGTGGGAATGATGAGTCGGAGACACGAATGATTTCGATTTACTCGAGAATTTTTTTAAAAGCATGTGAAATTCCAAATATGGCGTATGGAGTACTACGTACCACTCCTCTACTAGCAGTAGTGGTACTAGTAGCTACTACTACTACTAGTACCCTGGTACTAGTCTACCAGTACTACTAATTAGAAAAGGCAACTAAGGCAGGAGAGGTCTACTAGCTAGTACTGAAGAGTACTCTACAGTAGACGATCGAGTAGGATCTTAGTATTATTCTTATTACGTCCTCTCCTACCATGGTACTACTAGCTAGTAGTCTACTTTAGTAGTTGGTGTACTCTAATAGCTACTATTACTCTAGCTACTACTCGGGTACTAGTAGTAGTAGCAGTACTACTGAGTACTTAGTACTCCTGCCCAATAGGTAATAATAGTAGTAGCTTTATTTCCTCATCATCACAATAATACTCGGAGTATATTATTATTATCTCCTTACAAGTTGCTTCATATCCTCGCCTGTTAGTGGCACGTAGAATGATGACAAGTCTCATAAAAAGGAGCAAGAAGGAGACTGCACTATTGAATACTTGGGATGGTGATAATACCGACAGCAAAGCTATACAGATTCTCGAGATAGCAGACATGACATCTCGCACCAATAGTACTCCTCCCAACATGGAAGAGGAATGTTCAGAGGAAGACAAGACCATTGTTACGCACGAAAACCAAGTCGAGAAGAGTGTCGTGGGTGTGAAAGATTCCAGAAAAGCAGCACCAACATCAGAAAGTGGAGGGGGCGTCACAGGCTGGTTATCTCAGAAACTGCACGCTACTACTGATACTTCCTGTGGAGATGCCTTGCTCGATGTTGCATCGTGTTCACCCACGAAAATGGACCGCGAACGATCGGCGCTCACGGCTCCCATGCCTCCTGATTTCGACGACGAATTATCAACCGTCCAAGAAAAAGAAGAGCTAACCGGTGTAGAAGTAGAGGTTGGATCTTCGTGCAACAATGATGATTGTCTTCATCGGAAACGGTGGGCCGAGGTCTTTTGGATCTTCAACAATCAAAAGTTGGTACCCTGCTGGTTCAGGAACAGGAGACGCATTCTTTTGGGCAGCGCCTTTGTCTCCATTTTTCTGTTTGGTGTGTTGATTGGAGCCTGTGGTTCTGGTCAGTGCCGTGCCAGCAGCAGCAGTTTCAAAAGTTCCAAGACTTTAGCGGGGGGCAACACCGAGAGCAGTGACAAGGACCCAGCAGAGAAGGTAGACACCGATAAAGTCCACCTCGCCTACAGTTCACCCAATCCCAATGCCATTGTCAATGATAAGCCTGGTATCTTTGGACCCCAAACCTTCATTATAACCCCATTGATGACGACTGCCGAAATCAATGGCTTGGCCATGGATATTTTTGAGCAACAACAGAACAATGAAATGGGAAGGGAACGGTACGCGCTGCTTTTTGAACCTGGCACCTACGGCTCTACTGAGGAGCCCATCATGCTACAGATTGGGTACTACACGGAAGTTGCAGGTCTTGGTGAAAGTCCTAATGATGTAAAGATCAATGGTAAAATCGAAGTCTACAATCGGGTAAGTCACATTGCTGTATGCTACTGATTGTAATTTACAAATGAAAGCCAACCTTATCGCCGACTTGTTTCTCTATTAATTTTTCAATCCTGTAGTGCTTTGAACCAGACCCATACGTCGATGGAAAGTTCATTCCAACCTCCAACTCGGAAGAAGGACTTTGCTTTGCTTTGAACTCATTCTGGCGAGCTCTGTCGAACTTGTCGATTCAGATTGTTTCACGAAATCAAGATCCCTGTCGTGCCACTGCAATGTTCTGGGCCATTTCACAGGCATCTAGTATGCGCCGTGTCCACGTCGAGGGAGGAGACATGTCCTTAATGGATTACTGTTCGGACCCTGCTTATGCCAGTGGGGGCTTTATTGCTGATTCCAAGGCGGAAAAGATTATTTCAGGCGGACAGCAGCAGTTTATCACACGGAATGCTGAGATTACAGAGTGGGATGGTTCTGTATGGAATCAGTTTTTGCTCGGGGTTGATGGGGCGCCTGGGGATTCGGGCTACCCAGACCCTGCCGTCACCTCCATGCAGACGAATCCTGCAAGCCGCGAAAAGCCCTACCTCTTTGTAGATGAAGCAGGAGACTACTACGTGCGTGTACCGTCCTTTGCTAGAAATACTAATGGAATTACATGGAGTCAGGGAACCACTCCTGGAAGAACAATTCCCATCTCTGACTTTTATATTGCTGATGAGAACAGCACAGTCTCTGAGATGAATTCTCAGCTCAAGAATGGAAAACACTTGCTGTTCACTCCCGGACAATACAACGTGGACGAGCCAATCGTCGTGGACCGCGAGAACACCGTCGTGCTTGGATTTGGTATTCCAACCCTCACAGCTGAGAAAGGCGCCGTTCCCATGAAGACGGCAAGTAAGCCAGGAATTATCATCGCCGGCATCACCTTGGATGGTGGATTGGAACTGTCGCCAGTCCTCCTCCAAATCGGAGAATTGGGTGATTCTGAGACAATTGATATGAACTCAACCAATCCAATCACACTTTCTGATATATACTTTCGCATTGGTGGACCTCACGTTGGCAAGGCCAATGTATGTCTCGAAATAAACAGCAACCATGTTCTTGTCGACCATACTTGGGTGTGGCGGGCGGACCATGGTGTAGAAGATTTTGATTTGGACGATGGTTTTGAAGGCGACAATGAGCGTTGGCGGACAAACATTGGGCTGAATGGTATGGTTGTCAACGGACATGATGTTACCGCGACAGGCCTCTTTGTGGAGCATTATCAAGAGTACAACCTTGTATGGAATGGCGAGCGTGGTCGGGTTTATTTCTTTCAAAATGAATTGCCTTACGAGCCCCCGTCGCAAGAAGAATGGATGGCCGACGACGGAGCCATCGGGTGGGCAGCCTACAAGGTGAACGATGATGTCGTGGAACACGAACTGTGGAATGGAGGTGTGTACTGCTACATGCGCAACAACCCTGATGTTGTCACTGCAAATGGTTACGAAGTCCCAAAGCGGGATGGAGTCACATTGAACCGTATCATGACCAGAAACCTGAGTGGGCCCGGGACTATCACTAATATTGTAAATGGTGTTGGTGAAGAAGTCAACAAGGATAACAAAGGTCCCTTTTACGTCGTGGCATATCCGCAGTAAAATTGACGTGTCCAGTCCGAGAAGTCAAGCAATGCTCTCCTTTAAATTCAGACTGCACACTGAATATGACAAACATAATTTAAATGTTAGAATCATAGACTCTTACCTTGCGCGGGAACGTGGCACTTACTTTATCTTACTGCAGCAACGGACTGGTACACTTAAAGAATGCTGGCGGATTACTAGACTACTAGAACTCAAATCAGCTTTCATTCAACTCTCCTAACTTGCCCGACACTCACATTAACCCCCAACCCTATTGAAAATCACATTCTCCATTCCCCCCCCCCCCCCCCCCCCCCTCCCCCTCTCTTCTTTTTTTTTTTGGTTGGTTTTTTGCTTTTTGGTTGGGAGGATGTGGAGCACTCTTTAGCAAAAGACCAGCGGAT
>Ga0100391_1001873_pt1 | contig 22791 bp, 28 predicted proteins | sample CryGeymeta201515_FD_81541 | JGI IMG/M metagenome (GOLD analysis project Ga0100391, IMG submission 81541) | Groundwater microbial communities from Crystal Geyser aquifers in Utah, USA - Crystal Geyser metaG 2015-15 | ecosystem: Environmental > Aquatic > Deep subsurface > Groundwater | place: USA... | reverse complement strand
GTGGCTCAGGGCGGCGGGGTGGCTGATCAGCGCGACGGTCATCGGGCGCCCTCCGGGGGCGGATCTGGGGCGGGGCGAGCGCGCGCAGCATACCGGGCCGGCGCGCGGCGCCAACCCTTGGCGGGCGCGGGCGGGCCGGGCGGGCGCGACCCCGCGGCGGGTGTGGCGCGGCGGGCCCCCCCGGGGGGGGGCCCCCCCCCCCCCCCCCCCCCCCCCGCCCGCCACCGGTCGGGACCAGACCCGCGACGGTGTCGCGTCGGATTTGGGTTGGAAGCCTCCGGCGGGAGGTTTTTTGCCAAGATGAATGGAGGGCCGCCGCTGAAAAGGCCCCCGCGCTGGCAGGGGCCTTGAAAGGGTGGGTTCGGTCTTGTCGCGTCAGGCGAAGAACTGCGCGCCGTTGGCCGAGATCGTGGAGCCGTTGATGAAGCCGCTGTCGTCGGAGGCGAGGAAGCAGACACAGCGGGCGATTTCCCTCGGCTCGCCCAGGCGGCCTGCAGGGATCATGCCGATGATGGCGTCGCGCACCTTTTCGGGCACGGCCATGACCATCTCGGTCGCGATGTAGCCGGGGCAGATGGCGTTGGCGGTGATGCCCGCGCGCGCGCCCTCCTGGGCGAGGCTTTTCACGATGCCCAGATCGCCGGCCTTGGTCGCGGCGTAATTGACCTGCGCGAACTGGCCCTTCTGGCCGTTGATCGAGGAAATCACGATGACGCGGCCGAACTTGCGCTCGCGCATGCCGGGCCAGATCGGGTGGACGGTGTTGAACACGCCGGTGAGGTTTGTGTCGATGACCTCGTGCCACTGCTGGGGGGTCATCTTGTGGAACGGTGCATCGCGGGTGATGCCGGCATTGGCGACGACCACTTCGATGGGGCCAAGATCGGCTTCGACCTGGGCGATGCCGGCGGCGGAGCTGTCGTAATCGGCGACGTTCCACTTGTAGGTCTTGATGCCGGTTTCGTCGGTGAATTTCTTCGCCGCCTCGTCATTGCCGGCATAGGTGGCGGCGACGGTGAAGCCGTCTTCCTTCAGGGCCTTGGAAATGGCCTCGCCGATACCTCGGCTGCCGCCGGTGACCAGTGCTACGCGTCCCATCTTGTCTCTCCTCCCGAGATTGTATCGATATCGTTGTAACTAAAAAGAAATGGCGCGCGCAAGATTATTGCGCGCGCCATTTTGTGTCCTGTGGATTACGGACGTTCGACGCACACGTGCACGTTCATGCGCGTTCGACGCACACTGCGACGCCCATGCCGCCGCCGATGCACAGCGTGGCGAGGCCGCGCTTGGCGTCACGGCGCTGCATCTCGAACAGCAGCGTGTTCAGGACGCGGGCCCCCGAGGCCCCGATCGGATGGCCGATGGCGATGGCGCCGCCATTCACGTTCACGATGGCCGGATCCCAGCCCATGTCCTTGTTGACGGCACAGGCCTGTGCGGCGAAGGCCTCGTTCGCTTCCACGAGGTCGAGGTCGGAGACGGACCAGCCGGCCTTTTCCAGCGCCTTGCGCGACGCGTAGATGGGGCCCACGCCCATGATCGACGGATCCGTGCCCGCCGTGGCGTAGGACGCGATGCGCGCGAGCGGCTGGATGCCGCGTTTTTCGGCTTCATCGGCGGACATCAGCAGGGTGGCCGCCGCGCCGTCGTTCAGGCCGGAGGCGTTGGCGGCAGTGACGGAGCCGTCGCGGGTGAAGGCGGGGCGCAGCTTGGCCATCGCCTCCATGGTGGCGCCATGGCGGATGTATTCATCCTGATCGACCACGGTGTCGCCCTTGCGGGTGCTGATCGTGAAGGGCACGATCTCGTCCGCGAAACGACCGGCCTTCTGGGCGGCTTCGGCCTTGTTCTGCGAGGCGACGGCGAATTCATCCTGCATCTCGCGCGAGATCTGCCACTGCTCGGCCACGTTCTCGGCGGTCTGGCCCATGTGGTAGCCGTTGAACGCGTCCCACAGGCCATCGCGGATCATCGTGTCGATATAGGACATGTCGCCCATTTTCTGGCCCTGGCGCAGCAGTGCGGCATGGGGGGACATGGACATGTTTTCCTGCCCGCCGGCAACCACGATGGCGGCATCGCCAAGCATGATGTGCTGCGCGCCAAGTGCCACGGCGCGCAGGCCCGAGCCGCAGACCTGGTTGATCGACCACGCGGCGGACTCCTTGGGGAGACCGGCGTTGATATGGGCCTGGCGGGCCGGGTTCTGGCCCTGCGCGGCGGTCAGGACCTGGCCAAGGATGGTTTCGGATACCTCCGACTTGTCGATGCCGGCGCGTTCGACCACCGCCTCGATCACGGCGCGGCCGAGGTCGTGGGCGGGGGTGTTGGCGAAGGAGCCGAGGAAGCTGCCGACGGCGGTGCGTGCGGCGGAGGCGATGACGACATTGGTCATGGGGGAAGTCCTTTCCTGTCCCGGCCGGGGGGCGTGCCTGCCGCCCGGCAAGATGTCTCTGTCGGGAAAGGTCATAAGGGGCGAAAGGGGGCGCTGACAACTGACTAGGTGTCTCAGGCCCGGTGAAGGGGCGAAGTTGCGCCGGGTTCGCGGCGGGCGGCGGGCGGCGCGGAAGCCGCCGCTCAGGCGGAGCGCTGCATCTTGCGGGTATCCGTGTCGGGCAATTTCATCGTCGGGGCGCCGTAATAATAGCCCTGCAGGCAATCGACGCCGGCGCGGACGAGCCATTGTGCCTCGGCTGCGGTTTCGACGGCTTCGGCGACGACCATCATGTCGAAATGGCGCGCCAGCGAAATCAGCGCCTCGGTCAGGACCTGGTTGTCGGCGTCATCGGCCACATTGCGGGAAAACTGGCCGTCGATCTTGAGAATATCGAAGTAGAATGTCTTGAAGTGCCGGAAGGCGGTGTAGCCCGCGCCGAAATCGTCCAGTGCGAAGGTGATGCCCTTGTCCTGCATATCCTCCATGAAGATGGCCACGATCTCGGGCATGGTGATGACGGAGCTTTCCGTGATCTCGAGAATCAGGCGTTCGACGACTGTCGGGTGATCGCGCAGGCAGGTGCGCAGGATCTGCATCCAGCGTGGATAACCGACGGAGCGGGCGGACATGTTTATCGACAAGCGCAGCCAAGGGTTCTGCTTGAGCATCAGCAGCCCGATCTGCAGCGATGCGCAGTCGATCTGGCGGCCGATATCGCGATCCTCCACCGCGCCCATGAAGTCGCGGGCCGGGATGATGCGGCCGGTTTCGTCGAGAATGCGGATCAGCCCCTCGTAGAAGGCGATGCCCTTGCCGTCGGCGCGCACGATGGGTTGGAACGCCAGCCGGGCATCGCCGCGCGCGAGGGCCTCGCTGACCATGGTCAGCGTGCCCCGGTCGCGCTGCGAGATGGCCGCGTCCAGCGGACTTTCCGTCCCCGGTTCGGCCAGGTCCATGGCTCTGTCGCGCATCGGTCTGCTCCAACTGTCCCGTGTCATGGCTTGATGGCCCCCGAGCCTTTAAGGAAGGATGAAATTCGGTATTTGCAACGAATGAGGGGGATTTTGGCGCATGCAGGACGATAACCGGGAGCGGTGCCAGTGGTGCGGGGCGGATCCGCTTTACGTGGCCTATCACGACACCGAATGGGGCGTGCCGGAACATGACAGTCGCGCGCTGTGGGAAAAGCTGGTTCTGGACGGCTTCCAGGCGGGGCTTTCGTGGATCACGATCCTGCGCAAGCGCGCGGCATTTCGCGATGCGTTTCAAGGGTTCGACCCGGAGGTCATCGCCGGTTGGGGCGAGTCGGAGGTGGCGCGGCTGCTGGCCGATCCCGGCATCGTGCGGCACCGGGGCAAGATCGAGGCCACGATCACCAATGCGCGCGCCTGGCTGGAGGTGGAGGCGCGGGGCGGGTTCGACACGATGATCTGGGACTACGTGGACGGGGTGCCATTGCGGAACACGTGGGAACGGCAGGCGGATGTGCCGCCTGCAACCGCGATGTCGGACCGCCTGTCGAAGGATCTCAAGACGGCCGGGTTCCGATTCTGCGGCCCGACCATCGTCTATGCCTGGTTACAGGCGACGGGGGTGGTGAACGACCATCTGACGGGGTGTTTCCGCCACGGGGAAGTGGCGGCGCTGTCCCGCCCATAGCCGTCTGCGGCCGAGGAGCGTTCGTTGACACTGTTCCCGATTCTCCCGGATCATCAAAAGACATGATCTCGCAAGATGGACCGATGGGCGTGACGCGCGACCTTTCTCCCAGCGAAACAGGCATGCCCGAAGATCTGCTGAGCGATGCGCTTCTGCAATTGCCCTTCGCTGTCCTGCTGTTCCGCCCCGATCCGAAGCTGACGCTTCTTTGGCGCAACTCCGAGCATGAAAGGATGTCGGGGAGCGTCGGGCGCGATGTCGTCGGTCGGCCGATGTTCGAAGCCTTCCCGCCCAGTGCCGAAAGCGCCGATGCGGCGGCGGCGGTCAAGGCGATCACCGACGTGGTCGATCGCATCAAGGCGACCGGTCGGCCGGAAGAGGTCGGCCCCGCCCGGTTCGACCTGAAGGACGAACACGGCGTCTACCACGAGCATCACTGGCAGATGCATTTCGCCCCGCTCCGGCGCGACGGCAGGTTGGTGGCGATCATGCAATCGGCCAGCGACGTGACCGAGGCCGTGCTGCGCCGCAGGCTGGCCGAGACCCATCGGCGGGCGTCGGAATCCTCGGCCTCGGTCGCGTATTTCGCCTATGATCCACTATCCGACCGGTTCGAGCGACACCCCGATATCGACCTGATGTTCGGCTTCGAGATCGGCGAGGCCGGACCATGTGCCGCGCCGTTCTTCAAGCGGGTGCATCCGGAGGATCTGCCCGGCGTCCACGCCGAGGTTGCCCGCATCCTGAACGCGCCGCGCGGGGAAATAGCCTCGCTCGATTACCGGGTGCCGATGCCGGACGGAACCGAGCGGTTCCTGCGCATCCGCGGCGAGATCGCGACCGATCCCGAGGATCGGCGTTCCAAGCTGATCGGCACCTTCACCGACCTGACCGAGTTTGAAATGAGCCGCCGCGATCTGGCCCGCGCGCTGGAGGCGCGCGACCGCCTGTTGCTGGAAGTCAATCACCGCATTCGCAACAGTCTGCAAATCGCCAGTTCGATGCTGTCCATCCAGAGCACTGCCCTGCAGGCGGAGGGGGGCGGCAATGCGGCCCGGGCCGTCGAGGCGCTGACGGCTGCGCGGGCCCGGATCAGGGCCATCGCGGACGTGCATGGCCTGATGCAGGTGGATGACCACATCACCACGGTCGATCTGGTCGTGATGCTGGGTCGGCTGGGCGATCTGACCCGGGAAAGCGCCGGCTATACCGGCGGCGAATTGCAGGTGGATATCGGTCTGCCGCGATTGCGGATCGAAAGCGACACGGCAGTCAACCTGGCCCTGTCGGTGAACGAAGCGTTGACCAATGCCGTTAAATACGGGCCAGCGGCGGGTGCGGGGGCGCGGGTGCGCCTGGCCATGTCCAACGACGGGGACACTCTGCGGCTGGTGGTCGAGAACCGCGTTGCGGATGTCGATGCGGTGGCGCCGGGGGCAGCGTCCAGCGGCCTTGGCGCGATGCTGCTGGTGGAATTCGCCGAAGCGGTCGGGGCGCAGGTGAATTGGGTCCTGGAGGGCGAAACCTATCGCGTCACGATCGACCTGCCGACACCGGATGGCGATGTGCAGGACGGCACCGCGCAGGCCCGCCGCGCGCCGGCCTAGAGAGCGTCGCGTTCGCTCGCCTGTTTGCGATGCGCATTGGCTGCATGGTCTTGCGCAGCGGAATTCGGACGGATGACGCCGGTTTCGCGCAACACGCTTCAGCCGTCGGCCGCGATCAGCGCCTCGATCAGCGCGATGGCGTCGGGGCTGTCCCAATGGGCATCGCCGCGCAGGCGGGCGATTTCCATGCCCTCGGTGTTCAGGATCACCGTGATCGGCAGGCCGAAGACCGCCATCTCGCGCGCGATCTGCTGGTTGATGTCGCGGTGCTGCGGCAGGGTGGTCACCCCGATCTCCTCGAAGAAGCGGCGGATGGCCTGGGGCGCATTGCGCCCGGTGGCCAGCGTCACGACCTGGAAGGTGTCGCTGCCGAGCGTTTCCTGCAGGGTTTGCAGGGCGGGCATTTCCTCGCGGCAGGGGGCGCACCAGGTGGCCCAGAAGTTCAGCAGAACGATCTGGCCGGCATAGTCGGACAGCGTGCCCTCTCCCTCCGTTTCCAGCGCGAAGGGCAGGGCCGAGGCCGCGACGGGCGCGTCATGCACCACCAGCCCGCGCATGTCGCCGGTCAGCAGGGGCGCGAGCCTGGCGCGATCCTGTGCCGTGGCGGGATTTGCACCGAGGCCCATGGCGATGTAAGCGGCGGTGAACAGCAGTTTGCGGACCATCAGGTTCCCCTTCGAGAAGGCGTGCAGCATATGACCAAGACGGGTCCCTCCGACACCGACACCACCGCCAACACGATGTGGGGCGGACGCTTTGCCGCCGGGCCGGACGCGATCATGGAGGCGATCAATGCCTCGATCTCGTTCGATCGGCGGATGGCGCGGCAGGATATCGACGGATCCCGCGCCCATGCGGCCATGCTGGCCGCCACGGGCATCCTCAGGGATAGCGACGCGGAGGCGATCCGGGAAGGCCTGCTCACGGTGTTGTCAGAGATCGAGGCGGGAGATTTCGCGTTTTCCACCGCCCTTGAGGATATCCACATGAATGTGGAGGCGCGCCTGAAGGAGCTGGTCGGCGAACCGGCCGGGCGCCTGCACACGGCGCGGTCGCGCAACGATCAGGTCGCCACCGATTTCAGGCTGTGGGTGCGCGACCAGATGGACGCCGCCATCACGGGGATCGAGGCGTTGCAGCGCGCGCTGCTGGGGCAGGCGGAGGTGGGGGCCGACTGGGTCATGCCGGGGTTCACCCATCTTCAGACCGCGCAGCCGGTGACATGGGGGCATCACATGATGGCCTATGTGGAGATGCTGGGGCGCGATGCGTCGCGGTTCCGGGATGCGCGGGCGCGGATGAACGAATCGCCTTTGGGCGCCGCGGCGCTGGCGGGGACGAGTTTTCCGATCGACCGCGAGATGACGGCGCAGGCCCTGGGCTTCGACCGGCCCGCCGCCAATTCGCTCGATGCGGTCAGCGACCGCGATTTCGGGCTTGAATACCTGGGCGCGGCCAGCATCTGCGCCATGCACCTGTCGCGTTTCGCGGAGGAATTGGTGATCTGGTCCTCGGCGCAGTTCCGCTTCGTGGTGCTGTCGGACCGGTTCTCTACCGGGTCCAGCATCATGCCGCAGAAGAAGAACCCCGACGCGGCGGAGCTGATCCGCGCCAAGGTGGGCCGCATCTTCGGGGCCAACGTGGCGCTGATGATGGTGATGAAGGGGCTGCCCTTGGCCTATTCCAAGGACATGCAGGAGGACAAGGAGCAGGTGTTTGACGCCGCCGACAACCTGATGCTGGCGCTGGCCGCGATGGAGGGGATGGTGCGCGACATGGCGGCGAACGTGCCTGCCCTGGAGGCGGCTGCGGCCAGCGGCTTTTCCACCGCGACGGACCTGGCCGATTGGCTGGTTCGGACGCTGGACATGCCGTTCCGCGACGCGCACCATGTCACCGGCGCGCTGGTGAAGCTGGCCGAGGACCGGGGCTGCGACCTGCCGGACCTGACGCTGGCCGACATGCAGGGGGTCCATGGCGCGATCACGGCGGCGGTGTTCGAGGTGCTGGGCGTGCACAACTCGGTCGCGTCGCGGCTGTCCTTTGGCGGCACGGCGCCTGTGCGGGTGCGCGAGCAGATTGCCCGCTGGCGGGCGGTTCTGGGGTAGCCGGCACTGCGCGGAGGATGGGCGGCAGCCGCCGCCGCCGCCGCCGCCATCGCCGGGCTGGACTTGCGCCCCGCCATGCCCGAAACTTGACGCAGCGCCGCCGACCTGCGGCGGACAAGGAGACAACCATGCGCCCCACGGCCCTTTTGCTGTCCTTCCTTCTGGTGTTGGCCGCCTGTGGCGTCGATGGCGAACCGGAGCCGCCCACGCGGTCGGCTCAGTCCGTCCCCGGTGTTTCGATCTCGGGCACGGCAAGCATCGGGATCACCGCGGGAAGCTGACACCACCGCGCGCGCCGTGGCCCGCGCCTCTTTGCCGGTGCGCGTCAAACCCAGTTGAACCCGGCTTCGAACCCGCCTAGTCTCCGCATTCGACGCCGGGAGCCTCATGCGCCCGGCCTTTTCTTTCGCGTAGACCTCAAGGCCCTGACCCATGGAAAAGATTCCGATGACGCCCGGCGGCCTCGCCGCCCTGAACGGCGAGTTGAAGCAGCTGAAAAGCGTGGAGCGGCCCGCGATCATCAAGGCGATCGCGGAAGCGCGCGAGCATGGCGACCTGTCGGAGAATGCCGAATATCACTCGGCCAAGGAAAAGCAGTCCTTCATCGAGGGCCGCATCAAGGAGCTTGAGGGCACCATTTCGCTGGCACAGGTGATCGACCCCAAGACCCTGTCCGGCCCGATCAAGTTCGGCGCGACGGTGGCGCTGGTCGACGAGGAGACCGAAGAGGAAAAGACCTACATGATCGTCGGCGAGGCCGAGGCTGATATCGAGAAGGGTCTGCTCAACATCAGATCCCCCCTTGCGCGCGCCTTGATCGGCAAGGAGGAGGGCGATAGCGTCGAGGTGCGCACGCCGGGCGGGTCAAGGGATTACGAGATCGTCAAGATTTCCTATGTCTGACCGGCGCCGGTGCCGCGCCCCGACTGACCTGCCACAGAAGGCTGACGCCGCCCATGCCGTCCCCTGATTCAGCCAAACCGAAGGCCAGGCCTCCGACGGCGCTTGACCTTGGGCTTTACGCCCGGGCCGAGCCGGGGCCGCGGATCACGGCGATCGAGGTGGTGGCCACGGTGGTGTCGCTGCTGTGGATCGCGGCGGTGATCGTGCTTGGTTTCGCCACGCCCGACGGCGAGGCGGCGCCGAGCGGGGTGTCGCGCCTGTTGTCGATCCTGGCGGTGGTGCTGCCGCTGGCGCTGATCTGGGTGGCGGCCATGGCGGCGCGGACCGCTCGGGCCTTGCGGCAGGAGGCGGCGCGGCTGCAAGGCTCCATCGACGCGATGCGCGCGGCCTATGTGGAACAGCAGCAGCGACAGAGCTTCGAGATGAAGCCCGAGATCGTGCAGAAGCTGGACGATCTGATGGCGGCGCAACAGGCGGCGGACAGTCGGATGGCGACGTTCACGTCGATGCGGGTGGCGGAACCGGCCGAGGTGCGGCCCGCCCTGGCGCCGGTGCCGACCGCCTCCGACCCCGGCCCGCCGCAACCCGCGCTGGGGCTGGCGCAACCCGCCGAGCGGGAGCCGATCACCGTGGCGGATTTCATAAAGGCATTGAATTTCCCCGAGAACGAACATGACAAGGAAGGCTTTCGCACCCTGCGGAGGGCGCTGGAGGATCGCAACACGGAGCGCCTGATCCGTGCGTCGCAGGACGTGCTGACGCTGCTGTCGCAGGATGGCATCTACATGGACGACCTGCGCCCCGACCGGTCCCGTGCCGAGGTCTGGCGGCGTTTCGCCAAGGGCGACCGGGGCCGCCCGATCGCGGCGCTTGGCGGGATCCATGACCGGTCCAGCCTGGTCCTCGCGGCGGGGCGGATGCGCAAGGACCCGGTGTTCCGCGACGCGGTCCACCACTTCCTGCGCCATTTCGACCGGACCTTCATGGAGTTCGAGAAATCCGCCAGCGACGAGGAAATCGCGCGGCTGGCCGATACCCGCACGGCGCGCGCCTTCATGTTGCTGGGGCGGGTGTCCGGCACCTTCGATTGACGGCGGCGCTTACAGTTTCGGGGGGCGGGCCGCGCGGGGCTTGTAGACCGGCAGGCGCCAGCCGAAGGCCAGCGAGCCACCGCGCAGGGTGAAGGCCACGGCCATGCAGGCCACAAGCGCGAGCGTCGCGTCGCCGGTCAGACGGTCGGTGGCGATGGCGGCCGCAGCGCCCGCCAACGCGGCAGTGACATAGAGCTTGCCGGTGCGGATCAGCAAGGGCACCTCGTTGGCCACGATGTCGCGCAGGAGGCCGCCGAAACAGCCGGTGGCGATGCCCATCAGCACGATGATCGGGGCGGACTGGTCCATCTCGGTCGCGGCGCGGACGCCTGCGGCCACGGCGATCGGAAGCGCCACGGCGTCAAGCCACATCAGCACCGTCTGGCGGCTTTCCAGCAGATGCGCCGTGAAGAACACCAGCACCGCCGCGCCGCTTGCGATGGCCAGCGGCAGGGGATCGGCAATCCAGAAGATCGTGCGGTCCAGCAGCAGATCGCGCACCGTGCCGCCGCCAAGCGCTGTCAGGCTGGCGAGAAACGCGAAGCCCACAAGGTCCAGTTGAGCCCGCGACGCGGCCAGCGCGCCGGAGGCCGCGAAGATCAGCGCCGAGGCGTAGTCGAGGGCGACGAGGGGTGTCATTGTCGCTCTCCTTCGGGCAGGGGCGCGTCGATATGGACAAGCGCGCGGCGATAGCGGGGGGCGAAACCTTCGGGCGGCGGCGAGCAGAGCCGCTGCCAGAAGACCGCGAAGTCGTGGCCGCCGTCGTCGGCGCAGGGATGGGTCCAGGTGTCGGGCAGAGGTGCTTCGGACATCAGCCAGACGCGCCAGAGTTCCCCCGGTTCGATCCGCTGGCTGGTGCCGAGGTCGCGGATGGGGCGGAGCGCAAGGCCGGATTCCTCGGACAGTTCGCGTTCGGCGGCATCTGCCGGATGCTCTCCGTCGTGCCCGCCGCCCTTGACCAGTTGCAGCCCGGCTTGTGGGTGCCGAAAGGCCAGCGCCTCGCGCCCCGGGCGCAACACCACGGGGCAGGCCTTATGCACCGCTGCCATGGACCGCGCCCTTGCCGGAAGGCTTGAACGGCGCCATGCCCGCGCGGGCGAGTTCGTCGGCGCGTTCGTTGCCTTCGTGCCCGGCATGGCCCTTGATCCATTCCCATGTCACCTCGTGGCGGGACTGCGCCGCGTCCAGCCTTTGCCAGAGATCGACATTCTTGACCGGCTTCTTCGTCGAGGTCTTCCAGCCGTTGCGCTTCCAGCCGTGCAGCCAGCCGGTGATGCCGTTCTTAACATAGGCGCTGTCGGTCACGATGGTGAGCCTGGAGGGCCGCTCTAGCGCGTCCAGCGCCGAGATGGCAGCCACAAGCTCCATCCGGTTGTTGGTGGTCTCGGCCGCGCCGCCGTTGAGTTCGCGTTCCTTGACGATGGTGTCGCCGTCCATCGCCCGCATCAGCGCGCCCCAGCCGCCGGGGCCGGGATTTCCCGAGCAGGCGCCATCGGTATAGGCATAGAGTTCAGGCATGGGCAGGGTTCCGGGCGCAAGGGGGCGTGGCGTTCATGGGGCGAAAGCTGCACCGATCGCAAGGCAGAACACAACCACGCTGGTGAGGATCAGGCGCAGGGGCATCCACCATTCGGGCGCGAGGCCGCGCCGTGCGCAGGTGTGATCGATGGCGAGAAGGCCGGTGAATCCGGCAATGAGCGCAAGGAGTTGGGTGCCGTCGGGCTGTGCGCTGAAGAAGAAGATCCACAACGGCGGCAGGACCGAGAGGACCAGTCCGGCGGGCATGAACGGGCCTCCGTCCCGGGCGGCGAAGCCCCAGATCACGCCCGCCATGAAGCCGAGGATGATCGTGCCGTAGGCCGCCAGCAGGGCTGTTCCCGTGAGTGTGGGAAGGATGGGCAGGGCGGGCGCGTAGTCCAGCAGCAGCGGCACGGCGGTGGCCCCGCCCCAGAGGAACGGCAGCAGGCCCGCGAGACCGAGGACGAGAGCGGAGGGGGGAATGCGCTTCATGGCGGTGTATGTGGCGCGGCGGGGCGGGGGTGGCAAGGCCCGGCATGGCGCGCCGCCCACCCGCCCGCCCCGTCGCGCCATGCCGAGCCTGCGCGGCGCGGTTCGGGTCGAGATGTAGTAAAGATGAGTATTTTCAGATAGATGAAGGGGTCAGGCGCGTTCCAGCGCAAGCCGCCCGGCGCGCAGCGCGAAGATCGCGGCGAAGGAGCGGTTCAGCCATGTCATCGCGCGGGCCGAGCCGAGGATCCAGTCGCGGGCCTGTGCCGCGAAGAGGCCGTAGAGGACGAAGACACTGAGTGTCATCGCCATGAAGATGCTGCCCAGAAGCAGGGTTTCGCGGGTCACCGTTGCCGGGTTTCCGGACAGGAACGGGGTCAGCAGGGACAGGAAGAAGATCGAGAGTTTCGGGTTGAGGATATTGATCAGGGCGCCGCGCCGGGCGATGGCGCAGCCGGGTTCGGTGCTGTTGGATGCCTTGACCCGCAACGCGCCGCCGGAGCGGAGCGCCGACCACGCCAGCCAGAGCAGGTAGGCCACGCCCAAGGCTCTGACAGCGTTTAATAAAATGGCGGAGGCGTGAAGGATCGCGGCAAGGCCGAGGGTTGCGGCCAGCAGGTGTGGGACGATCCCGAAGGTGCAGCCGGGCGCGGCCCAGAGGGCAGCCTGGCGGTCTCGGCCGAGGCCCAGGGCGAGGGTGTAGACGACGCCGGTGCCGGGCGCGAGGACGACGACAAGGGCGGTCAGGAGGAACAGGGTGGAGACAATGGTGCGTCTTCCGTAATTCTGATTACGGCACCGTGCCGCAGTGCCCTTGGCCTGTCAATCAGCCGTTTCGCCCGGGCGACCTGCCAGCGCGGGCCCGGTCCGAAAGAAGCTGACATCGTTGGTGAAGGTGCTGTCCGGCACCAGCCGGATCAGGCGGCCACCCGGGTCGTCGATCCGCGCGACATTCTGTATAAACCATTGATTTTGCGCCTCGTCCGGGCCAAGATAGCGGGTCAGGAGGCGGCGAAAGAGGGGTTTGTCCATCGGCTCCAGGCTGGCCCGTCCGCGCAGGCCGAGATGGCGCAGGATCCCCGCCGCGTTGTCGTGATCCACGATGTCGACGGCGACGGCAGGGTTGGCCGCGATGCGCTGTGCGCTGCTGGCGGAGACGTCGGAGAGCATCCAGAGTGCATCGTTCTCCCACGTGAACCAGACCGGAGTGGTGCGCGGATGCCCGCTGGCGGTGACGGTGGCGAGGCTGGCGACAAGCGGGCGGGAAAGGACGAGAGCGGGGTCGAAGGGGGTCGGCATGGCGGGCTTTCGGTCGGAGATGGGTAGATCAATGGTAGATCAATTCGGCTTGGGCGGTCAAAATCCAGGGCCGCTGGCCGTGCGATGCGGGGTGCCGCCACGGGGTGCGATAGGGGCGACGCGGCGGACCTCCACCAGCGCGCCGTCGCGGCGCAGGCCCGCGACCTCCATGGCGGTCCGGGCCGGGTAGGGGGCGGGGTGCGGGGACGGTCTTCATGGCGCGGGGACCGACGCCGGGTCCAGATACATCCGCCAATCGTGGTGCGGCGCGAATCCCACCAGCGCCTTGGCCTTGCGGTTGGAGAAAAAGGTCTCGTCCGGGGCCATGTCGGCCACCGGCACGCCGGGATAGTGGCGGGCGACCAGGTCGGCGGTGGTCTCGTTCACGGAATGGGTGTCGTTGGAGACGTTGAACACCTGGTATCCCAGCCCGTCGGTGTGCAGGCAGCGATCCACCATCTGGCCGAGATCGCGGGCGTCGATATAGGCGAAGAAATTGCGCAGGCGGCGGGCGGGATCGGCCAGGTAGCCGGGAAAGTCCTGCGCGTATTCGTGCGGTTCCACCACGTTGTTGATGCGCAGCCCATAGATATCCGCGCCGGTGCGGCGCTGGAAGCTGCGGGCGGTGGCCTCGTTCACGACCTTGGACATGGCGTAGCTGTCTTCGGGGACGGTCGGGTGATCCTCGTCCACGGGAAGGTAGTCCGGCCGCCGGACGCCATCGGCGAAACAGACGCCGTAGGTGGTTTCCGACGACGCGAAGACGATCTTGCGGATGCCGGATTTCAGCGCCGCGTCGAGCACGTTGTAGGTGCCGATGGTATTGACCCGGAAACATTCGTTGTCCGTGGTCTGGAGGATGCGCGGCACGGCGGCGAAATGCACCACGGCATCGAAGCGGGGCACGCCGGTGCCGGGCTCAAGCTCGGCGAAATTGGCGTAGCTTTGCATCACGTCGAACATCTGCCCGGCATCGGTGATGTCGGCGATGCGGTTGTCCACCCCCGGCAGATCCAGGGCGATGCGGTCGACGTTGAGGACCTGGTGGCCGTGGTCGAGCAGGTAGGCGATGGCGTGGCGTCCGGCCTTGCCGGAGCCGCCGGTGAACAGAATGCGCATGGGGCGAGGCTCCTTGGTGGGTGTGGGCGTGTCGGGTGGCACCTGGACCACGCATTGGCGTCCCGGGGACGATTCCGGCCCGCGTTGGTGCGACGGCCCGCGTCGCGCGAAATGAGGCAGACAGGCCGACGACCCTTGCACGGCGCGCCTGACAACAGGGCCTGACAACAGGGCCTGACAACAGGACCTGTCTTGCAAAAGTGGAGGTTGCGATCAATACTCGGGCCGAGTTTTTTGGCGGAGGGGGACATGCACAAGGCGGGTTTGCTGATAGGTTGGATTTCAGTTGGCTACGCGGTCGTGGTGGCCGGGGCATTCGGGCTTTTTGTCCTTCTCGCGGGGCCGCCTCCGTCTGGCGCGCCGTTGGCAACGAACCCGGCTTTTTACATTGCAACAGTGGTCCCGTTCCTGGGCGTTGTCGGTCTGCTGCTTTCCCGCAGGGCGCCTGTGCCGGGTGTGGCGCTGTTGGGCATTTCGGGCGCGATCATGGCCTTGAATGCCTTTGTGATCGGGGCAGAGGTCAATCCGCTGATCGGCATTTCCGGGATCCTGATGGTCGTCGCTGCCGGGCTGGTCTTCGCGGGCCGATCATCGGCGGTCCCCTCGGATTGAGTTTCGGGAAGGCAGGTCATCGGTTCGACCGATTGCATCGACCGTGCAGCGCCCCGGTGGGTCGTCGCGCGCCGGACGGGATTTCCTAGACGCGGGGTTCCGAGCGAGAGCTGCCGCCTCAGGCCGGTTCGCGCAGCACCCGTGGCACCTTGAATTCGACGTTCTCGACGGCGGTTTCCACCAGTTCGCGGCGGACGTCGAAGCGGGCCTCGAAGGCGGCTATGACCTCTTCGATCAGCACCTCGGGGGCGGAGGCGCCTGCGGTGATCCCGAGTGTCGCAATGCCGTTCAGCGCGCGCCAGTCGATATCCGCCGCCCGTTGCACCAGTTGCGAATAGCCGCACCCGGCGCGGGTGCCGACCTCGACCAGACGGCGCGAGTTCGACGAATTGGGCGCGCCGACGACCAGCATCGCGTCGCACAGGGGCGCCATGGCCTTCACGGCTTCCTGCCGGTTGGTGGTGGCGTAGCAGATATCTTCCTTGTGGGGGCCGATGATGGCGGGAAAGCGGGCTTGCAGGGCGGCGACGATATCCGCCGTATCGTCCACCGAGAGTGTCGTTTGCGTCACGAAGGCGAGGCGCGCGGGGTCGCGCGGGGCGACGGTGGCGACATCCGCGACGGTTTCGACCAGCAACACCTCGCCCGGCGGAAGCTGGCCCATGGTGCCGACCGTCTCGGGGTGGCCTTCGTGGCCGATCATGATCATCTGGAGACCGTTATCGGCGTGGCGTTGCGCCTCGATATGCACCTTCGACACCAGCGGGCAGGTGGCGTCGACATAGACCATCTGGCGCGCCTGCGCGGCGGCGGGAACGGATTTGGGCACGCCATGGGCGGAAAAGATCACGGGGCGATCCGGGGGGCAGTCGTCCAGGTCCTCGACGAAGACGGCGCCCTTGGCCTTGAGGTCATCGACGACGAACTTGTTGTGCACGATCTCGTGCCGGACATAGACGGGTGCGCCCCATTTCCCCAGCGCCATTTCGACGATCTTGATGGCGCGATCCACACCGGCGCAAAAGCCGCGCGGGGCGGCGAGGTAGAGGGTGAGAGGCGGTTTTGTCATCGGTCTGGCTGTCCGGTTCTGGATCGGGGCGCGCCGATCACTCCACGATCTCGGAGCGGACCTGCCCCCAGACCAGCAGCGCGAAGATCGCCGTGCCTCCGACCACATTACCCGCCAGGACCGGCAGGAAAAAGCCGAAAGCTGCATCGGCGAGGCCAAGGCTGCCTTCGAGCATCAGGAAGGCCATCTCGACCGAGCCCGCGACGATATGGGTGAAGTCGCCCGCCGCGATCAGCCAGGTGAAGACCACGATGATCCAGAAGGCCGAGGCGCGGGCCTGCGGGATCATCCAGACGATGGCGGCGATCAGGACACCGGCGGGAATGCCGCGCACGAAGCCCTGCCAGGCGCCCATGCCGGTGGCGTGTTCCGACAGCGCGCGGATGGCCGCCACCACGTCGGGCGATATGGCGGCGGTTTGGGCCATGACGGCGGCCGCCGCGAAGGCCCCGACAAGGTTGGCCGCCAGCACGATCCCCCAGAGCGACAGCACCTTGCCGAGCAATTTCAGCGAGGGGCTGACCATGAAGGGCAGGACGGTTGTGATGGTGTTCTCGGTGAATAATTGCATCCGGCTCAGGATGACCAGCAGGAAGCCGAGGCTGTAGCCCAGGTTCTCGATCAGGTAGCTGGTGGGGGCGTCGGGCAGGTAGCTGCGCAGGGTCGCCTCGCCCAGGACCGAGAAGCTGATGAGGATACCGGCGGCGATGCCGGACCAGATCAGGGCGGCGGGAGGCCGGGCCAGTTCCTCCAGCCCGTCCTTGCGGATCACCTCGTAGATGACGAGGGAGGATTTCGGGGCGGCGTCGCGGGCAGAGGAGCGTTCGGCTTCGGTAGTGACCACTTCGGTGCGGTCCACTTCGTCTTCGAGTTCTTCCTTCGTCATCCGCGCGCACCTTTTGCAAAGCGGTATAGCGTGCGAGGGCCGGATTGGTTCCACACCGGGTGCAGTATCGGGACGGCGGGTGGCCCGGCCCGGCGGTCTGGCGGCGTCCCGGCCGAGGCTGGCATGGCGCCGTGGCAACGGTCAGACCGGCCAGCGCGTCGGCGGTCCGCCATCGAAAGATCGCTGCGTGCTGCGCCGTTACGCTGCCAGGCGGTGGAGCAGGGCAAGGGCGGCATCGGCGCGGGCACGGCAGGCGTCTTGGGTCGGGGGGGCATGGCGCCGATGACGCGGCGGATCTGGAGGTCGCCGATCAACTGGGTGAGGTAGATCTGCGCCAGCGCCGGGGGGTCGCCCCGCAAGCGCCCCGTTGCGACGGCGCGGGCCATCAGGGCGGCGATCAGGGGGGCCACCACCGCGCCCCCGCCCATCGACAGCGCGCGCCCCAGATCGCCCGAGGCATCCGCCGCCGCCGCCCGGTTCAGGGCCACTGCCCGGGGGCCGAGGACCATGCCGAGCAGGATCGGGCCGATCCGGGCAAGCCGGTCCAGCGGGTCGCCTGCTGCGCCATCGGCCAGTGCCGCACGGACCACGTCGGTATTGCGCGCGATCAGCGCTGCCATCAGCCCCTTCTTGTCGCCATACCAGTTGTAGAGCGTCTCGTTCGAAGCCTTCGCGGCGCGCGCGATGGCCTGCATGGAGGTGCCGCCATAGCCCTTTTCGTCGAGCAGGCGGTAGACGGCCTCTTCGATCTGGGCGCGGCGGGCGTCGCGGGTTTCATCCTTCATGGCGGTCTCCCTCGACTTGAAAGCGTAATTTTGGTTACGGATGAAGACAGGGCGTAATTATAATTACGGTTACTCTGGAAAGAACTTGCGATGCGGGAAATCCCGTTCGGGTTCGGGTTCGGGTTCGGGTTCGGGTTCGGGTTCGGGCTGGGGCTGGGGTCGCAGCTGCTGGCGGGGGCGGGGCTGTTCGCGCTTGGGCGCGGCTGAACGCGGCCCCACATGCGGTCGCCTTGCGGCGGCCCAGGGCCCCTGTCCCGCCCCTCGCCCGATATCCGCCGCAACAAGAGAGGGCCGCAACAACAGAGGGATGCGGCAAGAGAGGGATGCGGGCAGGACCCGGTGTGAGGACCGCCGCGGGTGCGGCACGGGCCGGTGCGGGCAGGCTTAGTCCGCCTCGACCTGGTCCATCTGGCGGGAATCGACGCGCGGCTCTCGCGGGGGGCGGCCGATGACGTCGCGCAGATCCTCGAGGTCGATGAAGGTGTCGCACTGGCGGCGCAGGTCGTCGGCGATCATCGGCGGCTGGCTGCGGATCGTCGAGACGACCGACACGCGAACGCCCTTGCGCTGCAATGCCTCCACCAGGGGGCGGAAATCGCCGTCGCCCGAAAAGATCACGATATGATCGACATGGTGCGCGGCTTCCAGCGCGTCCACCGTCAGTTCGATATCCATGTTGCCCTTGATCTTGCGCCGACCCTGGCCGTCGACGAACTCTTTCGCGGGCTTCGTGACCATGGTGAAGCCGTTGTAGTGGAGCCAGTCGACCAGCGGGCGGATTGGAGAATAATCGTCATTCTCCAGCAGGGCCGTGTAGTAGTAGGCGCGCAGAAGCTTGCCGCGCTGCATGAATTCGGACCTGAGCAGTTTATAGTCGATCTCGAAATGCAGCGCCTTCGCGGCCGCGTAGAGATTTGAGCCGTCAATGAACAGCGCGAGTCGTTCGTCCCGGTAAAACATAAATATGTCCAATACTCGTGAGTGAATGTAGAGCACCGGTCGCTTTCAAAAATCCGGGAGCGAACCGGATGGCAATCTGTGCAGAGCTGTGCACCTTTATGGTGTTGCGGCACGAGAGGTGCAAGATCGGATGAAAACAAGTGACGCCGCGAAGGGCGATTTCGCCACGATGGGCCTGGTTGCGCTGGGCGCGAACCTGCCATCGGGCGGATTTCCGCCGGACCTGAGCGTGCCGCGCGCGATGGCACGGCTGGCAGAGGTGCTGGGCGGCGATGTTTCGGCAAGCCGTCTTTACCATACGCCGGCGTTTCCGGCGGGGTCCGGGCCGCAATTCGTCAATGCCGCGATGCGCGTCGCGTGGCGCGGCGATCCGGAGGATTTGCTGGCGGTCCTGCACGGGATCGAGGCGGAATTCGGGCGCACCCGCGCACATCGCTGGGAGGCGCGGGTGATGGATCTTGACCTGATCGCCTTCGGTGACGCGGTGCTGCCCGATGCGGCGACAAGGGCCGAATGGGCGGGGCTGCCCCCGGACGTGGCCGCGACGGTCGTGCCGGACCGCCTGATCGTGCCGCATCCGCGCCTGGCCGAGCGCGCCTTCGTGCTGGTGCCGCTGGCCGATGTGGCGCCCGACTGGGTGGAGCCCACCAGCGGGCGCAGCGTGCGGCAGATGCTGGCCGCCCTTCCGGAGGCCGACCTGGCGGGTGTCCGGCCGTTCGACGGGGCGGGCGGGTAGGCGTTTCGAATCCGGTTGTCAAGCGCTGTCGCTGCGATTAAGAAGGCTGCTCTAATCCCCAAGGCTGGAGTATCCGAATGGCCCGCGTCACGGTTGAAGATTGCGTTGATAAGGTCCCGAACCGGTTCGAACTGGTGATGCTGGCATCGCATCGCGCCCGCGAGATCACTGCGGGCGATCCGCTGACCATCGACCGCGACAACGACAAGAACCCGGTCGTCGCCCTGCGCGAGATCGCGGACGAGACACAGGGCGCCGAGGACCTGCGCGAGCGTCTGATCGAAAGCCACCAGACCCAGATCGAGGTCGACGAACCGGAAGAGGATGCCATGGCCCTGCTTCAGGGCGTCGAGGCCGACCGCCCCAGCCAGGACGACATGAGCGAAGAGCAGATGCTGCGCGCGCTGATGGAAGCGCAGGGCCAGAAGTGATGGTGACCCTCCTGTGACGGCGGATGTCAGGCTTTCGGTTCCGTCCGGTGTCGCCGAGATCGACGTCGAGGACCTGCTGAGCCTGATCCGCAATTACAACCCCAAGACCAACGAGTGCCTGATCCGCGACGCCTTCGCCTACGGGGCCGAGATGCACGCGGGTCAGAGGCGCCAATCCGGCGAGTCCTATTTCTCCCATCCCGTCGCGGTCGCCGCGATCCTGACCGAGCAGCAGCTGGACGACGCCACGCTGGTGACGGCGCTTCTGCATGACACAGTGGAGGACACGCGTTCCACCTATGGCGAGGTGGCGGCGCGCTTCGGCGAGGAGATCGCGGAGCTTGTGGACGGTGTGACCAAGCTGACCAACCTGCAATTGTCGAGCCGCGAGAGCAAGCAGGCGGAGAATTTCCGCAAGTTGTTCATGGCGATGTCGCGGGACCTGCGGGTGTTGCTGGTGAAGCTGGCCGACCGGCTGCACAACATGCGCACGATCAAGCACATGCGCCCGGAAAAGCAGCGCCAGAAGGCGCAGGAGACGATGGACATCTTCGCGCCGCTGGCGGGCCGGATGGGCATGCACTGGATGCGCGAGGAACTGGAAGACCTGTCGTTCCGGGTGATGAACCCCGAGGCGCGATCGTCCATCCTGCGCCGCTTCATCACCTTGCAACGCGAAACCGGCGACGTGATCCCGAAGATCACCGAAGATATCGAGGCGGTGCTGGAAAAGCACGGGCTGAAGGCGCAGGTCTTCGGGCGGGCCAAGCGGCCCTTTTCGATCTGGCGCAAGATGCAGGAGAAGAAGCTGGCCTTCAGTCGCCTGTCCGACATCTACGGGGTCCGGATCATCACCGAGACGGAGGACGACTGCTACCGCGTGCTGGGCGCGATCCACCAGCGGTGGAAGTCGATCCCGGGGCGGTTCAAGGATTACATCAGCCAGCCGAAGTCGAACGGCTACCGGTCGATCCACACCACGGTCAGCGGGCGTGACGGCAAGCGGGTGGAGGTGCAGATCCGCACCCGCCAGATGCACGAGGTGGCCGAGGCGGGCGTCGCCGCCCATTGGGCCTATCGCGACGGGGTGCGGGCGGAAAACCCCTTTGCCGTCGATCCCGCCAAATGGCTGGAGACCCTGAACGAACGCTTCGAGAATGCCGAGGACAACAACGAATTCCTCGAACACGTCAAGCTGGAGATGTATTCCGACCAGGTGTTCTGCTTCACGCCCAAGGGCGATGTGGTGAAGCTGCCGCGCGGCGCCACGCCCATCGACCTGGCCTATTCGATCCACACGCGGATCGGGCATTCCTGCGTCGGGGCCAAGGTGGATGGCCTGCGCGTGCCGCTGTGGACGCGGTTGAAGAACGGCCAGTCGGTCGAGATCATCACCGCCGAGGGGCAGACCCCGCAAGCGTCGTGGATCGACATCGCCACCACGGGCCGCGCCAAGGCCGCGATCCGGCGCAGCCTGCGCGAGGTGGACCGCGACCGCTACATCAAGCTGGGCCGCGAACTGGCCCGCGTGGCGTTCGAGCAGGTGCGCAAGAAGGCCACCGACAAGGCGCTGGCCACCGCCGCCAAGGCGCTGGTGCTGCGCAGCGGCGACGAGGTGCTGGCGCGGATCGGATCGGCCGAGTTGAGCGCGCGCGCGGTGGTGGCGGAGCTGTATCCCGAACTGGTCCAGAAGGCGGGTATCGACGTGGTCGACGGCGCGCGCGCCGTCATCGGCCTGCCGCCGGGCGCGCGGACCCAGCGGGCGCAATGCTGCCAGGCGGTGCCGGGCGAGCGGATCGTGGGCATCACCTACCTTGGCAAGGGCCCCCTGGTGCATGCCATCGACTGCCCGGCATTGGCCGCCTTCGATGACATGCCGGACCGCTGGATCGACCTGCACTGGACCGATGGCCGCCATGCGGCGGTTCACAACGTGACGCTGGACGTCACGATTTCGAACGAGAACGGCGTGTTGGGGCGCATCTGCACGCTGATCGGCGAACAGAACGCCAATATCTCGGATCTGAACTTCATCGACCGCAAGCCGGACTTCTTCCGGCTGCTGATCGATGTGGATGTGCGCGACGCCGAACACCTGCATGCGGTGATGATGGCGGTGGAGGCCGACAGCGACGTCGCGACGCTGGAACGTTCGCGCGATCTGGACCGCAGGCCCTAAAGCCTCCATATCTCTGCCATGGTGGCCGGGTATCGCCCCGGTCAAAGCGCAACAAGAGGGCGGAGCCACGTGTTCAAGCGCCGCGATAACAGACCATGGCACCGCGTCGTGCTCGAGGCTCTCTGGCCCCGGGGCGGCTGGCTGCGCGCCGCGACCTATGTGAAGCACCGGATGCGCCGGCTGCCCGGCACGCCGGAACAGATCGCGCGCGGCGTCATGGCGGGGACGATCATCGTGTTCACGCCCTTTTTCGGGCTGCATTTCCTTCTGGCGGCGATATTGGCGCGGCTGATGCGCGGGTCGATCCTGGCCTCGCTGCTGGCGACGTTCATCGGCAACCCGCTGACTTACGTGCCGATCGCGGCGATCTCGCTGAATTTCGGGCATCTCCTGCTGGGCACCCGGATCCATGGCGCGGTGAATGATTCCCTGTTTCGGCGCTTTGGCGCGGCGGCGGGCGATCTGTGGCACAATTTCGTGGCGATCTTCACCCCCGCGCGTGCGAACTGGCACGAGTTGGGAGTGTTCTGGGATACGGTCGTTTGGCCCTGGACCGTGGGCGGGATCATCCCCGGCATCATTTGCGGGCTGATCTGTTACTACATCAGCCTGACCGTGACCCGGGCCTATCAGAAAAGCCGGGCGGCGCGCTTGCGCAAGAAGATGGACAAGTTGCGCAACCAGGCGGAAGCGGCGGAGTGAGAGCCGCCAACAGGTGGCGACGGCAAGAGATCAGGGGATCAGGATCATGCAACGACTGCGGCTGGGTGTGAATATCGACCATGTGGCGACCTTGCGGAATGCGCGGGGCGGGGCCCTGCCGGATCCGGTGCGCGCCGCCGTGCTGGCCGAGACCGCCGGGGCCGACGGCATCACCGCGCATCTGCGCGAGGACCGGCG
>Ga0100391_1001870_pt1 | contig 22818 bp, 17 predicted proteins | sample CryGeymeta201515_FD_81541 | JGI IMG/M metagenome (GOLD analysis project Ga0100391, IMG submission 81541) | Groundwater microbial communities from Crystal Geyser aquifers in Utah, USA - Crystal Geyser metaG 2015-15 | ecosystem: Environmental > Aquatic > Deep subsurface > Groundwater | place: USA... | reverse complement strand
TCCGATTTCTCCCGATGTGTTCCTGTTTCTGAGTGGGAGACGGGATGGGGCATTTCGGGTCATTCCGGTGACGTCGGATTCGGGTCTCCTAGTCTCACGTTCCCTTCGGCTGGCTCTGAATGGTCGTACCTTGAGTCACAAACACAAACAGGACTGCTACTGTCGTTTCCAGCAAAGTCTTACTGGTAGCAAAACTACGTAGACTAGTCTAGTCTGTGATTTATGTATTAGACGACTGCTACTGCTTTTACACCCTTGCACTAGAGCAGTTGTAAGAACAACAGTAAAAGAAAATACATGTTTTGATGCTTTGGCTTTGGCCTGGCCTGGCGAGTTTTAGTTCTGATAAACGGCACCGCTATCCAAATCGGCAATAGCAGACTGAATCGATGCTTGGAATTCCTTAGACTTGCTGTTGAAGAAGCTACTGTCGTCCGCCATGGCTTCTTTTGGTTGTTCCTTCCTTCCCGACTCGTCATGTTTCACATGCGTACGTGTGTCTAACTGGTTTCCAGTGCCATGGCGTTGGTCACTAGAGATACCATTGCCAAAACAGTCACCAACATCGTCGTCACCGTTGCCGTCGTCACTGTAACTTGTAGATGCACTGGCAACTGACTCGTGTTCGGACCAAAGATTTCCAATGGTGAGCAATGTATTTTCATTACTCGCCGACTTGTTGTCCAGACGAGGCTGCTGCCGACTGCGAATGATATTTCCAAGCATGTCGCGTTCCGATCGTCCACTGCTACTGCTGCTTAACAAAAGTGAGTCGCCTTCAGGATAGTGGCGCCCACTGATTTGATGCCAACTGCCTAAACTTGGGCTACTACTGCTACCACGAACGGAACTTTCGTTATCTCCTGCGCGTCGACGAAGAGGTAGTTTAGGCGATTGATCCGAGCTTACCGCCGCCAAGCTCAAGTTGTCAGTCGTAAGAGTAACACTTGAACTGCTGTTGTTGGCAGCACTCATAACACTTGCCTCACAGATTGAAGTCGTGGAGGAATGAGACACGTGATCCGGTCGTCGTCTATTATCGTCCGTACCGCCATTCATATTAAATAATGACCCGCTTGCTGATAATGTGGTACGATCGTCTGGTTCATTGTTTTCTTCGTCGTCAATAACATCTGCCGGCAGCATTGCCAGCACTGCGTTCGCGTCTTCGGCTAAACTTACAGAATCGCAGGATCGCCTAGGCCGCAACGGTTTTTTGTCCGACTGTCTCCGCGATGGAGTGGGGTTGGATGTCATTCCATCTTCGTGAGATACCATGGCTGCGATGAATTGAGCATCAGCTTCCAAGTCATGCGCATCACAAGATCGACGTGGGATCATCAGCGGAGCATCCATATACTTTTTATCCTCGCTTGGTTCTAACCCGCCTGATTTGGAGCGCCGGGGAACAGTGGGAGTATCATCGGATACGGCGGACCCGCCTGTTTCTGTTCTCCCAAAGTTTGGAAGCCTGGAGAACACTTCAAGAACAACTTTTTCTGGATCTTCGAGGTCTGGCTGAAATTGTATTCGCTTTGGAGTTCGAGGGGCAAAGTCGCTCGTGCTTTGTCGTCTCTTCACCTTGGCGCCAGTTTCTTCGTTCCACAATGTAATTTCATCATGCGAATGGGTACGCATCACGGGACGACGCGGCGTGATGACAGGTAACTTCCCAGTCGCACCACGTGATGGGGTCTTGGGAGCCTTGTCGTTATGCTTCTCGGCAAATTGCTTCTCCATTTCTTGAACGATACCGCTGCCATTGAGAAACCAATGTCGTCGATTCTGCTTGGCATTGTTGTAATACTCATTAGAGTTATCACCAAAGCAGCCACACTCATGCACCTTTTTTGCCAGTGGTATAATATTGTTGTCAAATAGATTGAGCTGGCGTTCATACCACAGTTCTGCTGGATTGAAAGGTGCTCGGCCAATTGAAAAGGCTCTTCGCATCTCCATGAATTTCTTCTCGTTCCACTTTTTAAATAAATGGAAACTTTGCATAGTGCTAGAAAAATCGCTTGCCTGCATCATGCAGTCAATCACCAGTGTAGCTTTGAGATTTACCTGTTTTTTTCTGCTGGTGCCTGCAAGATCAGTACTGGTATTACATGCAGAGTCAGCCTTTTTTTCGCGGTAAAAAGCTTTCTCCCATCGTAGATCTCTGGCTTTGTTGGCAGCTTCATTGTAGATATCCGTAGCGATAACACCGTTAATTACGATTTCACGAAAGTGATCTAACTCGTCGCGAGTTTGATAGATAGTTTTTCGTAGCTCGTCGAACATTGGGTCCATCAAAAGATCCCAACCAACGCTGATACTGTTTTGTTCCAGGATGCTAACATTGTTGTAGATGCGTGATAAACGAGAGCCCTCCGCGACAAGCTGTTCATTTAGCACCCCGGGATGGTCGACGTCTTGAATTAATGTGGCAAATGCGAGCCCAAAATGAACCATTGGATCCGCTGATATACCGAATGACTTATTGTATATCTCGCTCTCACTACCAATTCCAGAACTCAGGCAGGAAATTCCCATACGAGAAAATAGTTTGAGCAGAGACATGGTACTGTTGCTTGCGTGCTGGAAATTTGACAAATGGTTTTCATTGTACATTGAACACACAATGGAAACAAAGTCATGTAACTGCTGTTCCACAACACCAGATAGCACTTGTGTGTTGTCCTCAGTCGATGAGGGAAAAGGTAAGGGATCGAAGTCAGGCATTGAAATGTATTCTTTAACCTCATCAACGAATGACACATTGCCTCCCGTCCAGCGTTGAATACCATCATCTGCGAGTGTTGCTCCGCACTTTGCAGCATTTTGGCAGGTAGCAACAGGCTGCTTTGTGCGATGAAGCGCCACCTGATTCAAAAGCCGTAACAGCTGCTTAGAGCTCCACTCCGCAAGACGCTGATTCTGTTTTGACAAGTGTGCCCTGATTGTGTCCGATCCAGCAGCGGTTCCAAAGAGATCTTCAGGAAATTCAAACCAATGGCATTCTGTACAAGTCGACGCGCTTGCTGCATCTGACGAGAGATCCTCTTTGTCCTGTCGCTTAGGCTGAAGCCAGTAGGTTTGAATTTCTCCTTTCGCTTTTGCGTCAATCTTTCCTTCTCTTGGTACAAACCAAGATGACTTTCGGGCACTCGCGAGGATTTCGGCCGTGTCCTGAGATATTTGTATTTGCCCTGGTACACAGGTCTTTTCCATAAGGCTTGTAACGTTGATGGTGTTGCCGAAAACTTGATAGCGTGCCCTATCCCCTCTCAACACACCTGCAGTCACTGCACCACTGTGTAATCCAACTCTTAAAGTGAGGTCTCCTGTATCTGGTCCAAGGGCCCGAGTCAGCGAAGCCACCACACTTTCAAAGGCTTCTAGACAGTTGCGTGCAAACCGACTCATGATTATGGCATGGTCGTTCTGAGGGAAAGGAAGACCTGGAGAAAGAAGAGTAATGAAGGAAAGTGAGGTTTTTAAATAGCACTCGCATACAAATCACTTCTACAAAATCTATTCACTTGCCTGCGCAAGCAACGTAGCAGTCACCTGAGTACATTTTAAAGGAACGTCAATAGTGTTAGAAAATATCAGTGACAAAAGAAGCCATCGCATGTATGTAGCGTAGCTAGCACAAACACGTACCGATTGTCTCCACTTTATAGACTTTTTTTTGCTTGGCGTCAGCATCAAACACATTGTAAACTGTTTCTAGGAGCGTAAAAACGTGCGTAGGATCTCTGGTAGAGGACCAGCTATTAAAGCCAACCATATCTGCCAGCCTGGATAAGGGACAGGATGGAAAAAAGGAAGAATAAATAACAAAGATCAACACATTCCTGTAAAATCGAAAGCTCATTCTTTTTGCTTACATTACTGTCACATCCGGGAAAACATCTGCAATCGGTCGCGAATAAGGCAACTGCGCCGCATAAGTGTTTTGAGATCCTAAATCTGTCAAGATACCAGTCGTAGCGGTTCCTGGGTGAGTGTCGTTACTTTCTCTGAGCTTACCGTCTCCTCTCTCCATTTTTTGCAATGCCAGGTCTTCCGCCTGTTGAAGGATTCTGTGTCGAATGGGAGCTGGAAACAGAGACGAAACCACTGCATTCGAATTCAAAGCAACGGCCATTACTTTTTGTTGTAAGTTGCGGCTGAACCAAAGGAAGACAACAAAGGCAATCCCGGTTATCACAAAGATGCTTGCAATTGCGAGTGTAAAATACACTGGTCGATTGTTAATGTACTGAGATCGAAACTCGAATGACGGATATATCGTCATATCGTATTCGCAATTATCCACCGATGATAAGCGTTGGCTGTTTCCATCATTAAACGATAGTTCAATGAAACTCGTGTGTATTTGCAATTCATCAGAGGCATCATCGTGCAAATCGCCGTATCCCAGAAATGTTCCCTGTGCACCATCGACGGCAAACGTCATGATTTGACCACACGTATTTTGCACGACAGCGGCTATGCCTTTGACTTCTTTCGGTACCAACCCAGAAATGAGCTCTTCCCATGACAGCACGCCTATTAACAAGGCTCGCATATCCCGGTTGGTCTCGTCAAAACTATCAAAAATGGGAGACACAATGATGCTGTGAGGCCCCCGGGCGGATTTGGACGACGAAACATCTTTATCGTTCACTTCGCTACCAAAATAACTCGTTGACAATGTGCTGTTGTATTGAGTAAAACACCGTACTTTGGAAACAACCATGCGGTTGGTGTCGTTCATGGAAGATATCATTGAAGCGAACATTGCGTTAGACAAGAGATCTAAATTGATAACATCTGTGAGACCCGGCAGCGGCGGCGGTGACAGCTGCCATATAGGTGCAAAAAGACCGTTGGCATTGCCATATAGAATTTCATTATTCTCTGCATGTATAGAGGTCGGTATCGGCATTGGGTGTTCCTGATTTGGTGTGACTCCATTGTCGTCTTTCTCCTTTAGGTTTTCCTGGTAAAGCTGCCACTGTAAGTCGCCCACTTTTTGTTGCAGTTGCGACTCGGTATCGTAAGAATCTTGTATCCATGATTGTTTGTAGGATGAGTACTTCTCCCACGCTTCTCGTTCCTGCTTCCGAACCATTGGAACAAATCCGATTGCTTCCAGAGAGGAATCGTGTCGCGTTGTGGATGCACGTCGTTCAAAGTGTGGTATCGTGAGAAACGGCCACTGCACTTGAGCATCAATAGCATAGGAGGTAGTAGTCTGACTGAAACTCTCTATTGCATCAACGACACTCTGTGCATGGTAGTGCGAAACGTCACTGACGATGGTTGCCGTTCTCTGGAACTGAAAGTTTAAAGGACAAAGATAAGTGAGATAAGATGCATTAAAAGTACTACGGTCATTATCAGTTCACAACCAGTCAATGCCAAAGATTGACGCAATATCGAGGACTTACCGCCTGTCTAAAGTCTTCTTCTTGATCTCGTCTCATAACCTCATATGTTGCTGTGATGACAAGGGCCGCATTGACCAGAAGTAGCAGCATCACAAAGGTTTTCCACCGCGTCACATTCTTTGTTTCCTTGGGAGCAATTATCTGTCGGAGGCCCGACGCACCCGAAGTCGCTTCGGACTGCAGCGAGTGTTGACTAGCAGATAAGTCGTCCTCTATATCACACTCCGAGTACGTCTCCAAGGGATGACTGCTCACGGAGAGATTGTCAATTTCGGAAGGATCCTCTAGTTCTGAGTGATGCAATTGAATGCTAGACAAATCGTCTGGTGTTTTGCTTCTTCGGAGATGTGTTTCACGAGTGCTTTTTCTTCTACTAGATTTCCTCCTCCTCCTCCTCCTCCGACTGCTGTCGTCGCTGTTCTCTGTTTCGGCTTGAGTCGCTGACATGGTGTATTTGCGATGAGATATCTGATCCCGATATTTAATTTTTAAGTCCACTCGTCTATGTAGGAGCAGCAATCCAGGAGTTCAGGGTTCAGGCGTCAGGGTTCAGGCGTCACGCAAAAACCTATTGTAGGATAATGCCCTTGAGTTTGTAATGCTGCAATATTAGTCCACTACCAGGTACCGTAGGCACATTGGCAACTTTTCGAGCTTTATATGGTACCGTAGAAGACAAAAGTTAGTTGCTGATTACTACTGGTACTGTACTTACTACTGGGTCTACTAGTAGTACCTGATACTGCCTATTGTCTGCACCAGGATACTAGTATGGTAGTCTAGTAGTACCTGATATCTTCACGGCTTAATGTTCGATTTCTTGTTATGGCAGTAAGCTACTACTACCAGTACGTGGTACCTGGTATGGTTCCACTACCATGTACTAGCTAGTACCAGATAGTATTGCACTTCACCTTCGGGAGATTATCCTCGATCGATCGAACTCACATACGGTAAAGACTCGCCTACCCTGGTAATTACTGTAAGTGTTCCTTCTGCATTTGACATCTTACATGTTCGTTGCTTTCATAATGACCCAAACACTTCAAATACGTGTGCCAATTTTTGATAATCCGAATACCACTCTGGTACCTGGTACCAGGTACCATTGTTCCATTGGTGATGTTGAATTTATTCTATTGGCTTATACCATTGATGTCCCTACCAGGTATCGTTCATTGGTACTTAACCAATTCTGTTGTAGAGGATCGAACAACTGGAGTACTCTGTCATCAGTCAGTAAAAATTGCGCGGTACAAGTACTGTAGCGGCCAGTTAAACCAATTGGTCGAGAGTAAAACCGACAATAATAATATCTACCAACCAAAACATATTTTCTGCGCATTGCACAATTAAACTAATAGTACCGTAGCAAGTAGTAGTAACTGCTAGCATGGTACTAGTACTATCAAGAGCTAGAGTACCATTAGAGAACAGTACCTGGTAGTATTTAGCAGGTGACCCAATAAGTGCAAGGCAGCTACCACTGCTACCGGTAGCTACAGTAGCTACTAATACGTTAAGTAGTAGGTACCACTAACAGGTACTACTAGTAGACTACCAGTAGTAGCACCTACCAGGTAGTACCATGTAATAGTACTCAAGTCCTGGCAAGCCCAGCCCACTCCTCTACGTACCAGGTAGTAACATTACATAGTCATCAGCTGCAAGCTGCAGGTATTTACGAAGCAGAATCAAGGAAGCAACGTTGCAAGGAGCTGGTAATAATAAATTTACTACCAGGTACCAGTTATGGTACCATACCACAGGGTACCATACCCTGGTAGGTACTCCGAGTACTAGTAGTAAAACATTATGACTTTCGGCACAATTAAAAACATAATACCTGGTACTCCAGTACTCATGACTTCCCTTTACCAGGTATGAAGGGGAATTGTTATTTGATCTCCATCCTTAAAAATGAAAACGACTGACTGGTTGTCTTTCAAATCAATGACTCACACTATGATTATTATTTTTTCTTAATCTCATTATTGCACGTACTGGTACCTGGTACCATGGTACTCGGAGTAGTCAGCTCTCAAAAGATCTTTCGATCAAGTGCGTCCTCTTTTTTCTACAAACGACACAGAGTAATCATTGAGATTTGAGATAATAATATACTCCTACTTGCTACCGGTACTAGCTAGTAGTCGTAGACTACTACTAGTACCAGGTAGCATTCATAAGAATCATTATTAATTTTTCTAGGACACCACCAAAAGATGAGCCGCTTCAACCTGACCCTCCTCGCATCGCTGGTCCTACTAGTACTAGGATCGACAACAACTGCCCTTCAACAGCTGCCCGTCGTGGATCGCCGCAATGCCTTTGGATTGCTGGGCGCCTCCGCTGCCACTCTCATGGCTGCCGTCACCGTCACTCCTGACGCAGCACAAGCTACCGCTGCAAAAACCGGTACTGCCAGTCCATTTACTGGTTTTTACGATGATCCGAATCATCCTGGATGTTTGCGAAGCGTGAAAGTTGTTGGTGCTCCCCTGAAGGGAGATGGAACGCGCAGTCCTTTTCCCGTCATTGAAGTCACGGGATACGATGGACCCGAAGGTGCCAAAATGTGCACGGACCGTCCCACGCGTGATCAGCTGTGGAAGATTACAGGAACTGTCAAGAATTCCAACGAGGCTGTGCTTGATTTTTCTCCAAAGGGCGGTCCTGCCAAGTTATTGGGAAAATTCCAAGATGGAGCGATTGTTTTTCCCGATGGAAACAAATGGACCAAGGTGACCACTGGTACACCTGATCGTCTTCCCAAGGACATGTCAACGCTCAAGAGTGTTTCGTAAAGTAATAGCTTCAGTGCGATGATGTATTATGTATTTGACGGCCAAATGAAGTTATATGAAATACATACACTGCAACTGTAATTCTTTGTCAGTGTCCACCTTTCCAAACGTTTAGAGGCACGCGACTACTCAAGTTGCTAGTAAATAAAACAGTGAATTCAAAGCACACAAACAAAACGTTTAATATGCATTCTCGATTTATTGATAATCCATTACTCATTTGCAACGATAAAGGCTTTGTTTGATCAACTGTATGTACAACGTAAATTTGCCGATGCCATTACCATTCATTCATTAGTTGTACAGAATATTGTTTTCCCGCGACTCCCCTGGCAAGGCTACAGTTGTGAAATGTGGGTCGGTATGTTGTAGTTGTAGTTTACACCTTTTTTCAATAATTGTACCGACGGCTTTTACCAAACTGACCATCCTGGCTTCCACCGTAGCGAATGCCCTGGCCTCCCATATTTTGGCCGTCTACCAAGGTTCCTCGAGCGTTAAAGCGAGAGCCAGTGCCAGGGGTAAATTTCATTCCAGCACGGCGTCCAGGCGCTCTGTCGTAGTATCCACCTTGATTGAAGCGACCGGCGCGCATTATGTTGCCTTCGCCTCCATCGTAGTAAGGAACATTGTATCGGCGGGGACCGTAGTTGGAAAACGAGCCGGGTCCACCGTATTGTCCGTATCCGTATCTAAGGAAAAATAGAGAAAACAAATTGAGTGATTGAGTGGGAGTTTCGTGCCACATGGCAAAGAAACATAGTAAACAGTATCACCCAACATTCAAACGTTGAAGCATGTCGTACCGAACGTCACCACGACCACTGTATCCATAGCCACCTTCATAGCCAGCACCAAATGTACTGCCATATCCTTCGACCATCCCGTACTGATGACGAAGGCCTTGGCCTTTTGCATAACGAGATATATAAAGTGAGTGGGTGTGCGTGAGGATTTTAGAGCGATTGCAATGTATAGCTCAAATAGAGGAACAACGCCAAAAACGTACCTCCACCATAATAACCTCGCGCAGAGGAACCTCCATAATCATTCGGATCGATGTATCCATTTTCGTAAGGACCGTATCCGCCACTATGTTCATCATTCATATTTGAAAGAACAGTGGTGAGAAGAATTTTCCCTATTGCCAGTAGCCAGTAGTAGTGATGGTGGATCTATAAAACGCACACGAGCGTAATGTCCCAAACTTACTGTTCGTACCCATAACCACCACCCATTTGCTGACCATAGGGTCCGTCGTACATATTATTGGGTTCTCCGGCATTCATCTGACCACCATAGGTAAGAGCTCCTGCACGTTCGTTGCCACCCATATTGTTTTCATTCATCATACTATTGTTATCTCTGTTCATCACATTATTGTTATTTCTGTGCATCATATGATTATTTTCGTTCATATTGTTCATGTTTCCATTCATCATCATATTGTTGTTTCGATCCATGGCATTGATGGTGTTTCCTTGTCCTTCCCTTCCACCATTCAAGCCAGCAGGGCCGTTCATGGATCTTCCCATTGCACCATTACCCATGGATGAACTTTGCCCAAACGAGTTATTATTATTATTGTCGTTAATGTGGTTGGTATTCCCGTTGCCAAGGCCAGGTGCTCCCATTGGGCTATTATTATTGTTGTTATTTCCTAATCCAGGACTTCCTCCAAAAGATGGTGTTCCTCCGGCATTATTATTGTTGCTGCCCATACCTGCAGATCTGCCCAGTCCACCAGCACCACTATTGTTGTTGTTGTTGTTGACGTAATTGCTATTTCCTAGACCGGGTCCTCCAAACGACGGTGTTCCTCCTGCATTATTATTATTATTGTTGTTGATGTTATGGTTGTTTCCAAGTCCAGGATTGCTTCCAAAAGAAGAGGAGGTACCTCCGCCATTATTGTAACTATTACCCAAACTGCTGGGTCCAGATTGACCCATGTTATTATTGCCTAATCCCGGATTGCCTCCAAACGAAGGAGTGCCTCCTCCATTATTATTACTTCCAAATCCATTCGATCCAAACGATGAACCTCCTCTCATGTTATTGTTGTTAGTATTGCGGCTGTCGCTGCTCATACCATTTGTTCCTCTTCCAAATGGTGGTGGATTGCCTCCCATTCCATGATTATTATTATTATTACTGTTCATTCCTCCGTTACCAGCAGCAGCAGGTGTTGCTCCAAAGGCCGGAGACGATCCAAATCCTGCTCCATTTTGATTGATCATGTTGTTGCTGCTACTGCTACTGCTACTACCAGGACCAAAACCAAAACCAGGATTGTTATTACTGTTTCTGTCACTGTTACTGTTACTGTTACCAGAACCAAATCCTGGATAATTTCCACTTCCACCACCCATTTGCTGTTGATTCATTTGATTTTGGTTCGAAGTCATGGTAGTCGCCTGACGTTGATCAAAACTTCCATTGGTCATGCCGGACCGCATCGATGGTGGACCATTATCATTGTTGGTATTCATTTTTTGATAGTTGTTGCCAAGGGAGGACATGAAGGACATGTGCAAGACAGTAGTAGTAGTAGTAGTAGCAGCAGTAGGCTTGGAAGTAGGACAAGTGCTGCCGAACGCCATGGGGGCCGACGGTGTCACACCAACAAATGCACTGCTGAAGCTGCGATTCGTAGACAAAGCAAGGACCCCAAAGGCTAACAAAGAAGTCCCGGAAAACGTCATTGTAGTAGCGGTAGTAGTAGACTGGCGGGCGGTGGTGAATGGTGAATGGAAGGAGTAATGAGAGAAGTCTCGGTAGGTTTTTGCGTTTTTGCAACTTGATCTTTTTTTTTGAGACACAAATTCAGATGAAAAGGATCTCAAGCTGGAATGGGGCTTGGGCTAGGCAGTGCGGCAGTGCGGCAGTGGGGCAGTGGGGCAGTGGAACAGTAAGGTAAAATAATCTGATTCTTTAAAAACTGCTATTATTGTTTATTACGGTACTACTAGTAGGTAGTAGATAGCAGTAGACTACCAAGAATAAAAATAAAAGTAAATGAAATGTAATCCGGATATCAATCAAAGGTCAAAAGGACAAGAAGAGCAACGTGAACGGACCTACGTAGGAGTCGATGAAGAAGACAGTACGAGCAGAAAGGGTTTGTGAACAGCAGAAGCATCGTGATGTGGCAGCAGACTCTGCAGATTCGTCATTAAAAGATGAGCTGCAATACGTACCGGTAGCCCAAAATTGACGAGAAAGAAAAAGAAGAATGCAAATACGCAGATAGGGCGCTGACGTGGACATCATTTGATTTGGAAACGGGACTTGATCCAAATGTCATGTCCTCGTCCGTGTGCGACCATTGATTTCGAATAGTGAGTCCTGAAGAGATCGCGACTCAAACCCATTGACTGCCACTAACATTAGTACCTACCGGTACTAGTACCTAGAACTACTAGCTAGCTAGCTAGACTACTCGGGTACTGGTAGCGTACCCAACATCGTACAGTAGATACTGTGTTGGATTAGTCAAGAACCCATAATGTACCACTACTAGCAGGACCTACTAATGCCACTACTACTAGCTAGCGTAGCTACGGCATTTTCAAGTCTTTATAAAATAATAGCCACTTGCAGTCTAGCAAGCTGAAGTAACAGCTATCTAAGCAGGCTAGGAAATGAGAGCATTTCCGATTCCATCTTTTCCAGCAAAACTGGAATCATTCTATAAAATTGAAGACTAAGGCAGCCACTACGATCACTGTTTCACCTCAAACCATTTTCTGTGAAACGAACTAGATCTAATTGACCATTACAACAATGACAGCACCGTAGGCACACGAATATTCAGATTACTAAAAGTTAATAGTATACTTGACTGTGGCGAAATGATCACGAAAATACAGTTGGATCACCAGCACCATCTGCGAATCTGCAAAAGGATCCTCCTCCTTGCACAGACAGGTCCACGCGTTTCTCCACTATCTACAAAAGTAGTAATAATAATAGTTGGTTCATGGATTATTTTCTTTCGTATTATTGTTTTTCTTAGTCATTCCTTTCTTTCATTTTCTCATGTTTCTTTTTCTCGCTTTCAAATTTTCTCTATTGACTCTTTTTCATTCGATTGCTCGTGGTTGCCTTGCTCGCTGCCAAGCTTCGGTCAGCGTACACATCAAAATCTCTCGATCGAAAAGCGGGTGCAGCCAGTGGTCGTCGCTTCATAGTAGGATTGCTACCGCTGCTACCGCTGCTGCTGCTGCTGCTGCTGCTACTACTACTGCTGCTTGTCGTGATACAGGGTTGCCAAGTCGAACCCGATTGCAATAATTGACCAAAGAATACTACCAAAAATCCCAATAGACATTCTACAACCACATCGGGGGGTGGTACTTGATGCTTTTGGTTGGGATCGTCCAATGATATGTCCAATTCTTGCAACAACGTCTTGAAGGAAAGACAAGAGTAGGCCGCATGAATCAACAACAGCGTGCCAGCTAAGGTTAAGCTTGAAGACAACATTCTAACAAGTATTTGATACTTGGAGTACTATTCTACCTGATAGTAGTGGCAGACTAACAAACTAAAGATGAAGTGTACCGGTATGTTGTGATAATTTGCGCCTAGTACTGTCGTGTATGTGGGATGTGGGATGTGGGATGTGGGATGTGGGATGTTTCTTTGATTTATTAAAAAAAGGGAGTATACTACGGATCTGTTCTGGCAGGTTGAGAGTAGGAGGAGCAACAGGTAGAGAGTGCTGGGGAGTTTGAATAAAATGAATGAAATGCCAAGTTCAGCGGCGGTTGTCCGAAATTCGCAAGGGCTTGGGTTATGGAGACTTGATAATACAGTAATAGAGTACAGAAAATAATTCTAGCAGAACACTACTAGAGAATGAATCAAAAGAAAAATTGCTTTCGTTTGATATTGCATGAAAAATCCAGCAGGGACAAACCATCTGGAAAATGTGCACGATGGATATTGAATCAAGCAAAATAGGAAAGAACCTACCCTCTCCACCAGCACTGTTATGATTTGAGCATACCATTGACGTTTCATCAGCAAGCTTAATCGAAATCATACAACCTGGCATTCGATTGATTGGTGAATTCCTATCCTGCTTGACAAAGCTCTGAACGTTGGTCAATTTCTTTAAATGGAACGAACACTAACCAAATTGGGCATTTGTGTAGCCTACAACAAACAGACGATCAAATTTTGCGGCTGCTACCATTTCGATGGTGGATTGCAATGGTATGGTCAATAAAGTCGGATCCAATCTACCGAATCATTCGAAGATAGTTGCATCCCAGAATCCTTGCACGTTTATAAGGGATTCCTGCTTCACGACCACCTGTGATGAACCAGAATTCAACTCGCTTTGGTTTTCTCCTAGAAGCTGGCAACTCAAACCCTTTTCTGTATTTTTAGACAAAATCCTGGCTGTATTTACAATACGCGTACTCAGATCCCTAGTACTATTCTTTAAATTCAACCTGACGAATCTTTATTCTTCCAGCTGAATCGATTTTCCAAATCGTGCGTACAGCACGTTTTTCAAGGCTTCCTGCTGTTCCACCAGCGCTTCCTCTTCTGCTGCGAGACTCCGGAGTTTCTCTTGGTACTGTTCTACGGTCTCTTCGCAGTAAGCCGTGGCTTCTTCTTCGCTCGTCTCGAAAAATGCTCCTCCCATAAACAGCAAAACTTTATCATCCTCTCCCATCATAATTTCAGTGCTGGCATCGTCCATTCGCTCCAATTCTTTCTGTAGCAGGTAGCAGGTAGTGAGTAGAGAGTAGTACGCGACAAACAAAAGGAAGACGGATGTGAAATGTGAATATTTGATACAATCAATAATTCAAACATTCGGCAACAAAATTTTGCGAGCATCGCAGTACAGAATGTAGAGCAACTGTTGTGAAAGCACGAGTATCGTGCATACCTGAAGGGCATCCCGTTCGTCTCGCACTTCATGGAGCTTGGCATTTAACCGCGCAAATTTGTTGATATTTTCCTGATCTTCCCGACGAACTTCCGACTCGTTTTCTTCTTCTGGTGCAAGCATGATAGCTTCGGGACGTTACAGCTTGTAGTAGATAATATGTTCAGCAAGCAAAACAACAGTGGTAAGCACAGAAGATTTGCAAGGTTGCTTGAGCCTAAGTCGAATAACAAATAAGCCCGTAATTAACAATGGACTGGATTCTACTCAGAGTAGACTAGACTACCGGTACTATCATCTTTCATCTTTGAGCACAACCATGATTTCGCAGTGTTGCAGGTTATGAGCCATTTCGATTAGAAATCACTCCGAGTAGATAGTGCAAGAACGTAGTATTTTTGGTACCAGGTACCTGGTACTAGTACCTGGTAGTACCAGTACCACGGTACCAGTACTACCAGGTACGTACTACCGGTACCAGGCACTACTACTATGATAGAGCAAATGACCACGTTGTTCGCTTGCCTCAATTGCGGTATTTTCAATATCTGATTGATGACAAGGATCACAACACAATTTTTTTTACTAAACTAATACCACCAGTACCTGGTAGTACATTACCAGTAATATTGATTTTTCAGTAACTGCCCTTCAGGGATTCTTTTTATCAACGAGAACCTACCAGTAATTGGGAATGACCGCTTTTGGCGCTGCAGGAAAGTCTTCCAGTAGAATGGTTACCATACCAGGGGCGGGTTATAGCTGGTACTTAAATATCTGGTATGTCAGCTTCAATATAGGCTTCTGAGTCATCTAGTAAAGAACAAAATTCCTGTCTGACAAGATTGAATGCTATTGCCCCCAGACAACGGTTTGTAGTAGTAGTTGTAGTAGTAGTGGTGGTATCTGGTAGCCTACTACCACAGAGTGGTACTAGTAGTCTAGTACCAGGTACCAGGTAGTAGTACCTGCTATGGTAGTGGTAAAAAAATAAAAAGAAGCGAAACCAATAAATATGCATCCTAAGGCCAGATGGGTTCGTCAACGTCAAGCCTGGCAGGACATCCGAAATTATTATTGACATTCTTTTAGGCGTTTGAATCCATTGTCCTTGTGGTACCAGTACCTGGTACATGGTACCTGGTACTACGCTACCAGTACATGGCTTGTCGTAATGATCATAATTATTTATTTGTAGTACCTGGTACTAAACTACCGGTAGCAGGTACCCTACCCTGGTACCACAAGTGCCAGAGTCTGGCAAAAAAATCAGTATTGTACGGTAGGCTTTTTCGAAGAACATATCCCTATGTCCGGAGACAGCGAAATCAAAGCGACCTTCTTTTCAAAATTGCACTGGTACCTTAGTAGCTGGTTGCAATGTTGAAAGTTGCAATAGCTGTTAAAAAAAGGATTCTGCTTCCCCATAATTTCATTTTCGCTTCAAACTAAATCAACAATCAACACGATTTTTTTATCACAAACATGACAGACCAAGCCAAATCTCCCTTTTTTACCTCATCATCTCCATTGCTGACACCCAGAGTAAGTCATGCGTCCAACTTGTCAATGAAGCCACCAAGTAGAAAAGTTCAGAAACAAATATCAAACAGGAAACTTCGAAACATTCTTCAAGAGGCTCTAGACATCCTCGACGACGCTGACGATGATTCTTGGTCTTCTTGTTCAGGTGCTTCTTCTACTGCTTTATCATCTTCCCGCTGCGACAAGCGATGCATCGACTGAAAACTGAAGTCAATGACAAATGACAATCATGCCAAGTATTGATCGAAGAAAGTAAATTTTGACGTTTCATATAAACGATTCAAATCAAGTCAAGCTGCAACGAACGAAGCAGTTAAAACGCAGCCAGAATTCTGGTGATGTGTCATTCATGATATAGCTCATTTCATAAACTAAACATGATCGATTTTGCAACTCTTTTACTACCCTGCCTCTCCCGTAGCGTGTTGCGTATTTTGCTGCCTCTTGTTCATTGCCTCGCTCAATATTCCGAAGTAAATGATTCAATAAAGAAAAACTGCAGCGCAAAGGCTAAGTCTGCCTTTATTTATCGCGCTGCGTGGCTGTCTTCGAGAACAAAAAGTACTGCTGAGTAGGTTTATTCCAGTAGTACAGATAAATGAAAAAGGATGCAGCAGCACCGAGGACGGATAATTTATGCTGAGTCGCCCATTTCACTCACCTGACAGGCTGAGTGAGGGCTACTGTACCTATGTATCTACTACTACTAGTACACGCTGAATCCTAACGGAAGATGGTGTTAGTGGGATGGCGACTGTGGATGTGGTTTTAAAGTTGGTTGGCTTCTACTCCATATACGAGCCTCACCATAGGGTAAAGGCTGTGGTTTTTGACAAAATAATACTGTGCAAGTATTGTAATGACAAAAACTACTTGTACTATGAATCGAAGTTCCGTCAAAATTTACGAGAGCTTTGGAGCGAACTGGTAGATTAGAAGTACAGTGTACCGGTACCAAGTAATTGAGAAGATGGCGGATGACTGCTCAGCGGGCTAACAGTCAAGTTGAACTTTCTCGAGAGGGGGGCAAGCCTCGTTTTCGGTGATTAGAAACAAACGATCACTCTTTTGCGATACTTCTTAATTACAAAGAGTTGGAACGGCTCTCATTTAAGGATTCGTGTGAGCCGGGCTCATCTTCTGCTCTGACCTGAAAATTACTTTCACAATCTCGTCTCTTGTCAGCCAAACTCCTCAATTCAATAATAGATGAAGCAAGATTCAGCAGCAGCATCAATATTAACATCAATATTAACACCAGTAACAAGACATTCCGTCATGAGATGCACTCTCCATCCTGTAGTTCACTCCGTGCTTCTATTCTGCCTTATCTCACCTGTCCGTTCAGAATACCATCTGAGATCTGCTGATCCAGGTCGTTCTCTGAAGGGCAACACCACAGAGGAATGGGATGTTCAAAATAATATTGTGGGTGGAGTTCCGGCTCTACCAGATGATTATCCCTTCTTTGTACTTTTCGACAATGGATTATGTGGAGGTACACTGATTGCTCCCAATCGCGTCTTGACTAGTGCCACCTGTATCCTGGAATATTTCCCCACGCGAGTAATTGTGGGCGCTAGTAAGAAGAATGGTACTGGTGTAACTGCGCATGTCCAGTGTGGCAACATTCATCCCTGGTACTCTAAAGTAGGCAACAACGTTCGAAACGATGTGGGCGTGCTTAAATTGCTCGATAGTGTCGACGATGTAACTCCTGTCACTCTCAATTCCGACAACAGTATTCCAAGATCTGGGGAATTTGTGATTGGCATGGGGTTTGGTTCGACCACCATTAGTGGTGGGCCACTTTCGGATACTCTACAGGTTGCATCGTATACAACTCTGACCACGGAAAACTGCAAACTCTTGTATTCTGACCAAGAATCATTTTTTTTTGTGAATCAGAACATGCATATGTGTGCACTCAGAAATAACGTAGGAATTTGTTCAGGTATATAATACTCAGTGGCTTTGTGTTGTGATTCGTGACAGACATCTGTTTTTACTTCTTCTTACACATTCCAACTTTATTTCCATGATTCTAACTATTCGAACGATTGACATGGTAATTCGACAGGCGATCGAGGTGGTCCACTGCTGGGTTTTACAGGTAGCGAGCAGGTACAAGTGGGTGTTACCTCCTTTTCTTTGGGAGAGTGCGGTTCGGCCACTAGACCCGACGTTTACTCTCGTGTTTCGTACCACTTGGGTTGGATCCTGAATCAAATTACGGACGAGGGATGCTACGATACCGCAGTCCTGACCAAATCACCAACTAAGGCACCAACAGTTCCCACTACAACTGAACCAGATGATATCGATAATGACATTGAAGACGATGATACCAGTTACAGAGGAATCTTGGATTTTGTTTTGGATTGGGTTTTCAATTTTATTTATTAGCTAGCGAGCTAGTAATTCAGCCCAAATAATTTATCCCTGGCTTGAAGCGACAAGCGACAACAAAATACTTTTGTATTTTCATGTATAATATATAATATGCATCATTAAATAATATCGTTGCACTTTTCTTTTATTGTAGAAAATATCATTGCTTTTTTATGAACGTCCGATCTTGTAGTCAGAGATGCACTAATTGGTACGAAGTGTTAATTGTAACACATTGTAGTAATGGCGTTGTTTAGAGTTATGCAATACTTCTGTCAATCGAGTGCTGCGTGCTAGAAGTGTTTCGATCCAATGTCATCTGCGTGTGCTCCTATCCTGTGTCATCTCTACCCCGCAGTATCTTCGATTGAACCAATCGTGATAAATGGAAATAGTAGGTTCTCGTCTTGAAATAATGTTAGTACCTCATACCAGCCAGGGTACCCATACACTCATCAGGCCCTAGCTCTGTCTCTGACCACAGCAAAAAAAAAATGCAGGTGGACTTGTGGTATTTTGCCCTTGCTAGTTAGCGATGAACCTGTGAGAGTTAGGAGGTCCATGTCTCTTTACTTAGCATGACTGACAGGATGTTTGCTTCTGATACAGGCAAAGCCTCGCCTCTTTGCCATTTTTTATTCGACAGAACTGGTGGATACTGAATAATAGCTACTACTACTAATTAAAAATAATACTCCGAGTGTTAGTAATAATGATAATAATATCGTTATTGATTGAAGCATCTCACACGTAGTACAACAGACAAGCTTAAAGAAGCCAGACGTTATCGCAATCCCTTGGAGTTCGTGGCACGAATCTTAAACGAATATTATATTTACAGCGAATGTCCACATACTGCTGCTGTACAATTTCCCAGTGCGCCCAAAGTGTGTCTAATTGTGAATCCGATACCTTAAGAAACTTCGATCCGATACTAAAAATAGCTGTTTCATTATTTTCCCGCTTTGCTTGTTGTTCAAACTACTACTGCTACGTACCTGGTATCAGGGTAGTCTACTGCTCCGAATCTATTCCAGGATTTGAGTTGCTATTGTGTTATTGTTTTGAGTTTTGATCGTACCTGGTACCTGGTACCAGCTACTACTAGACTAGTAACGCGCTCAGGTATACATTTAGCACAAATGAGGAATACTTTTTTTTCCATCAACACACAGTAGTCTACCACACTCTAGTCTACAGAGAGGCCTAGTATCTATTCTTAGTACCCGAGTAGTAGATTAGTCTAGTACCAGTATCATTCAAAATTCCCCTCACATCTCACATAATTCGTACAGTAGAGGAATTTTCTCAGCAAAGTCAAACAAGCGCTAGAGTAATTTTTGTCCATCCACCCGCCTTTCGCCCACCAAACAGCAACAGCAGCAACAACAACGAGATCAATAAAAGCACTAGGCGTCATCACATTCCTTGACAACCTTATAATTCTAATTAATAATTCTAAAACATCAAGAGAGAAAGAAGAAGATGAGGGGTGTTCGCATTGGTATCACCTACAATAGAATTTGGCGGGTTCTATTGACCGTGTGGATTGTTGCTGTCATTGTTGTGATTCCAACTCCGACCACTGGTCAAACCCAGCAGCAGCAACCACAGCGACAGCTGTCCATTACCGTGGATCGTTCCTGTGTTACGTTCTCCGATACGTTTGAATCGACGTTCAATGTTCGCGGAGATACCAATGCTCGATCCTGGTACTGGATTGGACTGTACCGCGCGTCCAGCATTCAACGTCTTACTAATGATAATCAAGAACAACGAGCACTGCTAACGGGAGAAGCCGATCTCTGGGTGTGGGCATGTGGAGATCAGAATTGTGAAGAAAATCCTCGTCAGGGCAGTGTGACACTAGGAGCGAATGGAATCGGAGACTGGGAAGCTCGTTCTTGGCCTCCGCGTGAGGGACGGTTTCGTACGGTTCTTATTCATTTTGTGGAAGATGAACAAGAACCAGATCAGTACGTTGCTGAAGCCTATTCCAACTCGTTTGTCATTCAAGCATCCTGTGATGACAATGACAATGATGGCGATAATGATACACCACCATCGACGACAGTGCCACCGACATCTACACGCTCTGGTATGGCTGCCGTGGTGAGAAATGCAAGGGCAGACATTGCTGGTCTCATTGAAAACACTCGTTCACTTTCGGCTCTGTATTTGCGAATGATCTTTCATGACTGTGTTGGAGGAGCGTGCGAGTAAGTGGTGCATTGTACATTGTACATTGTGATTGAGAATGATCTTACGTTATTGGAATGTGCTTCATGCTCCAGTCAAGTATCGATCATTCAAGATGTATCTCACTTTCTTACATTTCCCCCTTCTTTGCTTATACAAACTACATACCATCGATACAAACAGTGGTTGTATTAACACACAGAACATGGATAATGGAGGTCTCAATGGTGCCATGAACTCCTTGACGGACGTGGAAGAAAAGTACAGAGACCAAGGACTGACTCGTGCGGACCTTTATGTATTGGCGTCGTACGTTGCAGTTGATATGACCATGCCCGACGGCGATGCGATCAACAGTCCATTCATTCCATTCCGGCACTACGGACGGAACATTTGTGATTCCACTAATCCAAGAAGAGGTCCCGACCCAGAACTTTGTTCTCCAAATTTGGGTACCGATGAGGTTGTAGACTTTTTCCAAGAACATTTTGATTTTACACCGCGAGAGACGGCCGCCATTATGGGAGCCCATACGGTGGGAATCATGAGAAGAAACATTCTAGGCTTTGCCGGAGAGAACGGGTGGGTCCCCAACAACCAACGATTCGACAATCAGTACTACCAAGAGTTGGTGGGTGCTGGGAGCAATCCGGTTGGTCATATCGAAGGTGCTCCACAATGGCGTCAAGCGACTGTCAATAATACAGATCTTGGTCTACCCGATAGATTCCAGTGGGAAGGCTTTCCCGGTGGGAGAAAGGTCGTCATGTTGAATTCAGACGTTGCCATGGTTAGGCAGCTCGATGATTCCAACAAGCACCCGACAACCGGACAAGTATTCTGCAAGTTTGTCGAGAAAGATCCTACCAGTGTACCACGATGTCCGCGTGCTAGAATGGATCTCTTTGGACCCATGGTGGACTATCGTCAAGACAATCAGAGCTTCCTCAACGATTTTCGGGATGCAATGATCAAGATGACAGATGTTGGATATCAACCACGCGACTGCGATGCAGAGGGCATGTGTCAGCTCGAGCGTATCTAATCAAAGCAGCAAGTATTTTCGAATTTCCATGGCTGGATGACTGGTCGATAGGCATAACCTTTGTACTCCAAGCGATACAATTATTACTTGCATATTTAGAAACCAGCTTTAGATAGATTTTTCTACGATGACTCTATACAAGAAAAACAGCTACTCTAGTCAACTACCAGCAAAAGAAGAAAATAGGCCATAAAGCTGTGTGTCCATGCATTATTTTGATTTGACGGTCATTTTGCGTTTGCGTGAGCTTCAAATAGTAGATTGAAATTGCAGGAATCGTACTGAAAAGAGAACAAACTCCATCCGTCCGTATCCACTCTTGTCGATTTTTCATTTTCATTTTCATTCTCATTCATCCACCCACCCACCAAGTCATCGTTCAACCAACGGATTTTCTGGTTTTAGCTAGTCGCAGCCTGCCAATCGCGACATCATTAGATCGAAATCCAAGTCCTCGTCGTTGTCTTGTGTGCTACCTTCGAGAGAGAGAGGTTCCAACGCCATACCGGTAGCGCGGAGTCTCGAGGCTGATGGTGAGGACGATACAAACGCTGCCTTCTCACCGTTGGCAGCAGACACGCTTTGATGTCGAGGCTCGCGAGGATAGCCATAAGAAGGGCGCCCAGATGGATCATGATGCGTTGGCCTATGAAACTGGGGAGCATGTTCTGACTGGTACATCATAGCGTAGTGCAAGGGTGGCATCGCCATAGGCATCGGCGGTGGCGGAGGAGGAGGCCTGCTGCACGACATGCTGTAATGAAAGACAGGAGGAGCAAATGGGTAGTAGTGACGGCTTCGGTCTGGTGCCATTTGCTTCTGGATTGGGCGAGTCATCAAGGATGTCAAACTTTCTTGGTTTGCCTTGTAGCTTAAAGAAATATGATGTGAATCCATAGTAGTTGATTCTATTCGTGGATCACTGGCTGAATATTCACGTGAGACTCGAGCTGCCTGATTTTGCATGCGCCCCGACGTAAAGGCTGGAGGACCGCCATGATTAGGACCTTGCTCTCTGTCTCCTTGAGACGGCATGAAGGTCATGCGATAAAAGTTCGGCTCCTGATCTGGTGCCGCGGGTTTTCGTGGACCGTTGCCCTTCAACTTGAGACGCTGGATGCGTCCAGCCAAAAAGTTTTTCTGACGAAGAAACAGTTGGTGGTAACATGATCCCCGATCTGGTCCTATTGTGATTCTTTTGAAGCCGTACAGGTTAAGCTGTCGCTGAAACGATTCAAAGCGAGACTGCAAGAACCACACAGGGAGAACGTGCAGCACGAATCGCTTTCGGTCATGGACAGCGAAAGCTCGACCATGAACCTTCCAAGAGATAATTCTGCATAAAGAGTCGTGGATGAGCAAGTGGACAACAATCTGAAGATAATGCCTCTGAGCCAAAAGAGCACCCCGCAATGGGGTCAGATAATGTGTAATATATAAATCCTCACACACCCCGCCACGACTGGAGTAGCAGGTGCGCTAGTGCAGGAAGTG
>Ga0100391_1001861_pt1 | contig 22919 bp, 16 predicted proteins | sample CryGeymeta201515_FD_81541 | JGI IMG/M metagenome (GOLD analysis project Ga0100391, IMG submission 81541) | Groundwater microbial communities from Crystal Geyser aquifers in Utah, USA - Crystal Geyser metaG 2015-15 | ecosystem: Environmental > Aquatic > Deep subsurface > Groundwater | place: USA... | reverse complement strand
TTATGAAATATTCAAAAACACAAGACGACAGGCGCATCGAATTCCTGTATGATTATTCAAACAAGGAATTCGATTTTTCCAATCTCAACCAACTATTGATCGTTCTTGGATCGTCTCAAAAAGTGTTTAATCATTTTTGCAAGAAATCAAGAGAAACCAAAAAATCTCTTTCATTGTACGGATTCGAAGAAACTACGGGAAATCTATACGAGTGGAACATATCATCCCAAAAACAAGAGAATGATCTAGTTATAATGAACAAACACGATTGTTTTGTTCACCAAAAACTAATATACACGTTCGATTTTCCAAAGAAATTCTCCGTTTTCCTGGATGAAAATTTCAAATACCCAACAAAGATTGACAATAAATAAATATTTAATTTGAAAATGAATTGTTTTTTTTGTTTTGTCAAATATTAAGTTTTTTGTTGGAGTGATGAAACTTGATGTTTTAATATTCAATGTTGGTGATTCTTCAAAACAATTTTTAACTCAAATAAATTGAGAAAGCAAAAATTGATTTGCAGATGAAAGTGTACACTTTGTCCAAACACCTGAGAAAAATTGAGATAACGTTTTCTGGATCAAAAAATAAGACATTGAATATCAATCCAATTAAAGTTCGTTTAAATCTATATGCATATTTTCAATTTCATAAAATCTAAGACATGTGCTCCATTGATATATTTTAAAGCCATGAATCAAAAATAAAAGAGAAAAACAAAGACCATGATTGCACATGAATTGACACTTTTAAAAAAACAAGACAAAAAAAAAATAAAGTTCATTTTATTAATTCGCATTGATTATCTTGGTTTTGCTTATTTTATTTTCATCAACGACCATTTGTTCCTTTTCGATAATCCTCTTATTTTCCTCAATAATCAATTGCTCACATTCTGGTTCAAATTTCTTGTGGAAATTGGACATGTTGAAAAATACAACGTCTTTTTCTTTGAAACTATCAATCAAACACAATAAATAAATGTTCCTCCATTGTTTGCATACCATGGTCAAGACCATACCTTCGGTGAATCTTTTGTGTTGACCCCAGTCCGACAAAAAGGAGAATATGTGCATCATGAGTTCATTGGGCAATATGTCGTGTATTGCCATGTTTTCTTGTTCTCCCTCTTCAGGTGTATTCATTTTCCTTCGTTTGTTGGATGGTTCCAACTGCGTTTCTTCATTTGATGGGTGGCTGCTGTCTTTAGGTATTTCACGTGAGTTTTCAATTGGTGTTCGGTTGTTTAGTTCGGATGAAACTAGTTTCTTCGAATTGATACTCAACCATTTATAAAAATCATTGAAATAAAAATAAATCAACTGAATATAACTGCAACCACTACGATGGCGATCCTGTGTTTTTACTCCTGAAAATCGGAAAAGACAGTACAAAATTATGAGTTCTCTTTTGATGTTCATAAAGATGTGATTTGCATTGGGTTTCCTAATTCTGATTATCTCATGAAGAAACAAGTCCATGTTGCGTTTCAACTTTTTTGAACCTATGCTTTTCCAAAACATTTCCACTATTTCATTGTTGTTGACCATGTAAGGGATGATCATAAACGAATTCATCAAAGAATCATCGGATGTTCTTCTTATTTGAAGAAGTTTCAGCATGAATACTTTAAAGAGTTCCCATTGTTTGTGGCAATTCAATACCCTCAAAACCATACTAACTCTTCGAAAGTCCAATAATGAGGGATTGCAATCGTGCACCAATGTTTCCATTTCTTGATCGAACGAACTCAAGCTTTTATTGACGATTCGATTAACCATGTTCCTTTGTTCGATCCCGAGTGTGTCAAATGGCTTTCTAATAAAAGGATTAGAATAGCACGATACAGATTCGAGTTTCTTTAACTTTTTGAATTCTTCTGCAAATGAGAATTCCTCATCAAAACAATCTTTCACCTCTGTTTGATTTCCAGGGGTCTGGTATATTTTTATGGTCAGGTGGCGTAGCGTGTCTCTGTTATTTTCAAGTATTTGCTTGAACGTTTTACTACTCACTTTATTCTGTGGATCGTTTGAGAAACACAGTTCCAATGTTTTTAATTTTCGGAGATGGAGCATTCCCTTTAGAACATCATTGATCCCAGTGGTCACTTTGACATTATTTCTAATGGGAGTTTCAGCATGACAGTCATGTATGTGTATGTTCAATTTTTTGAGGTCTGGAGTTTGAGAAAGCAGAAAATCAAAAGAATATGTCTTCTTGTTGGGAGCATAGAAAGACAAACCAATGTGCATTTTGATGCTTCTGATGGTGGTCGATGAAAACTTGACCAAGTCTATGAAATCAACAATTTGAGCATTGTACCTTGTGTTTATGGGAGTATCAGGCACTATTTTAAGAGTTTTGAAACCTGTGTTCCCATTGGGTTCGCTTTTCAAGTTGGAAAACAAGTGTCTCGTTTGGTGACCATTGAAATGAATTTTTTTAACGCGAGACATGTCCAAACATTCGAGCATCTTCTCTTGATTCTTTCTCGTGATACTTGTGGTTGAGAAAAAAATCGACTCAACATTGGGTAACTTGTAATCAAAGTTGGAGGGGAAACCTGATGTGATGCAAACTTTTTTTATGCCATCATATTGATCAGGTGTCATTTTCCTGATTTGAACGGGAACATTGATCCTACGATGAAAAGTTTTATGTTTCAATAAAAGAGGCTTGCTGAACATTTTTAATGAATTTAATTTGTTTTTATTTTGCAGAATCAATCCCAACACGCAAGTATACAAATTATTCTGTTTTATACTTTTTGATAAAAGGTTGTTTTGTTTTCCATAGAATGTTCCATATTAAAAAAACAGGAGATCGATCAACATTAAGGTCTATTTATAATTTTTTTAAAGTACCATAATCCATGATTACAATTGCATTTTTCTCCCTGTTTTGCACCACATATCAAGATTCATTTTGGTCAAATTAATATCCAAATGATTGATCTATTTCAACACAGATCGATATTTGTTTCATATATTTTAGACCATCGATTCAATAATTTACCTCTTTAACTTTTTATTCTCAATTGTTTTTTTTCGAGTCTCATATTTGTCAAAGCGGGTGCTATCAGAGTCTTTATTTTCATGTATCACAATTCTCTCTGATTTGATTGTGTTGGCATGCATTCATGTTTGTCGAATTGTTTTCTCGTCACAAAATAGAATGGATTGTAATAATAAAAACAAAATATTTTTTAAAAAATAATCCATTTTGTTCATTGCAATACAGTTTTCTCAGAAACGATCGACACTTTTTGAGGAATATATTGAACCCTGAACATTTTTCTTTGATTGACCGTTATGATTGATTGTTGCTTGATTCATTATATTGTGAGTGAATTTTTGTACGCGAACGAAATTTCGGAATTTGTTGCATCGTCCAGATATTTTAACGTTGAACCATATCAGTACAACTTTGAAACAAACCGACATGGAAAAACAAAAAATGAACCTTTCAACATAGATTGTATCAATCGCCTTCATCAACGAAACAATCATGCTCATTTTCACTTTGATTCATTTTTGTTGACTCCATATTATAGTGAAATGAAGATTTTTCAAAAGATGAAAATCAAAATAGTAAAGATTCACAAGACTTGCAACGAAAATCATTATATCCATTTATCAAATCTGCCTCCAACCATAGACACATTGATTTTAAACAAACGATACAATCAGATCATTATTTCAAAATTACCCGCTTTTTTGAAAAAGATCGTTTTTGGTTTTTGTTACAATCAACCACTCGTTCAAAGTTTACCTCCAACCACACAAATCATACAATTCGGACACTGTTACAACACACCATTGCCAGAAAATTTGCCCGAATCCATTGAAACACTTCATTTTGGAAACAATTACAACCAGTGCCTTCCAAAAAAAATTCCACGCTCCCTCAAAAAATTGATATTCGGAAACGAATACAATCAATCATTGCCTGAAAATTTATCAGACTCAGTCGAATATATCCAATTCGGAAGCAAATACAATAAATTCCTCCCGAGAAAAATACCACAATCCCTGAAACATCTCGAATTATCGTATTATTACAATAAGCCTCTCCCAGAGAACCTTCCCACAACAATAGAACACATTACCATAGGAAAGTGTTTTAATCGCCCTCTTCCAAAATCGTTCAAAAATCTCAACCAATTAAAGAAAATAGTTTGGAATTCAAATTATCCTTTGAAAAGCTCAGACGTCCCATGCTCGATCGAGTCCATAGAGTTCGGATTCAACCACAATCGACCAATACCCGATTATCTTCCCCGATCACTCAAACACATAAAATTTGGACACGCGTTTAATCAACTCCTCCCACAAAACCTACCAGACTCGATACAAACTATAGAACTTCCATACAAGTATGACAAGCCCCTTCCATTCAGAATTCCCAAGTCGCTACAATGCATTCATTTTGGCTTGTTGTTCAATCAGAAACTACCCGAATCGTTTTCCGTTTTGAGCCATTTAAAAAAGATAGAATGGACATGCAATTATCCTCTTCCAAAAAATCTACCACAATGCTTGAATGAAATCTGTTTTGGCTCTTTGTTTAATCAAAAATTATCAAAACATTTGCCTGAAAATTTGAGAATATTAAAGTTTGGAAATGATTACAATCAACCGCTTCCCAAAAAATTGCCACCAAAAATTGAGAAAATATATTTTGGATGCAGTTTCAATCAGTTAATTCAACAACCATTCCCCGAAACACTTAAAATACTGGTGTTTGGTCATAGTTTCAACCATAGACTACATGAACAGATAATTCCAGATTCATTGGAGCGCCTCGAGTTTGGAATAGAGTATGATCATGCTCTTCCTGATAAATTGCCTTCATCTTTGAAATTTTTAGAATTTGGAGCAAGTGAATATAATCTCCCCCTGGGAAAAAACCTCCCTCCAAATTTAGAGTACATTGGACTGGGTGCGATTTACGACAAACCATTACCACTAGAACTTCCAAGATCACTCAAACTAATAAGAATACAACAAAAAAATATTAATATTTTTCAACATTATAATTTGGAAAATGGATTTTTAAAAAGCAAATATTTTTCGCACAAAGTAAAAGTAAAATTTGAAAAAATTGAATTTGATCCATTCTTTTGAAACAAAAAAAAAATAATTATGGTAACCAAAATTGAACGTGTTTTTAGTAAAAGGATAGAAGAGGTTCCTTTCATAGACGATGTCACAAAAGAGGATGACGAAAACTCAGATTTTTCTAGCCCCGAAGAAGTGTTTGAAAGAGTAACTTCAGAAGATGAATATGGATGGGGTATGGACTACAAACCAAAACATGATCCACCTTCGAGGAGAGACATTAGAGCGTTTGAAAGAGAAAACCAATATTACTATGATACTGATTATGACAATGTGGGACACTTCTATAATGGCAACAATGGAATGATTGATTCTCGACACGAACTATATGCAACATTGGATGGTCTCAAAGTGGGGAACGAATTTTACGAAACAGAAAAATACCCTCCGATGTGTCCATTTTGTGGATTGAAGATGGATTGTTGTAGTGACACAAGCTGTCAAAATCAAGCATTAATTGTGATTTATAAAAACCCAACTGTCATGAAAATTTTAAACAACAAAGAAAGTTTTTATAAACTCAATTTTCTTGGTTTTGTGTTGATTCATACTAATTGTTATGAAGTTGTGAAAAAATCTTTTGGAAAAACAAAAACCAATAGCTTGATTAAAAAAATGAGTGAGAGATATGAATTGGCAGATTATCACGAGTTTTTTGTAGATGAATATTCAAAAGACGAGAAACTCAAAAAATACTGGAAGAGACAGCATCCTCAAGCAAAAGACCTCCCAGTGTTTTATTTGAAAAATCCTTTGATTTCCCAAAAGAACAAAACAAGAATAATTGAAAATACACAACAATTGTATGACTATTTGAAAAAGGGGACAAACAAAAAGGAACAATCTGCTACATTGACATATAGCGAACCATGTTGTCACAAATTCAAAGAAGACATGTTGGAGCCATATGAATAAAAAACAACGCTTTTTTTTCAAAAAAAAAATGTTTATTCATTTGTTAGTTGTTGCATCAAATCAATAAACTGTTTGTTTTCATCGTGCAATCTGTATATCTCTGAGACAATCATTTCTAATCGCTCATAATATAATCGATTCATATTTTCATTGACTTCGTGTTTTCTATTGTTAATTGACGCCCATGTTTTTGTAAAATAATCGCCCCCAATATTTTCATACTCGACCAAAGATTTGTCTGTGATTTTTCCAATATTTCTGTCGAACGGATGATCATTTGTTCCGGTAAAAGTCAAAACCTTTGTGATTTGATCGAATCTAGATGATATGTGTTTATCTGGTTGTGAGAATTGCCTTTCACACATTTGTTTCATTTTATTTAAAATCATTTGATTGGTTGGTTGTCCTCCATGGCATTTGATCACATAATTAGTTTCTTCCAATATGGAAGCCCTGGTTTGTTTGGACATGTCGAACAATTTGATCAATTCACCATAAATTTCAGTCAAGCTAGTTTTCAATAGATTTCTGTTGGATTGATCATAATCAAACTGATAATACAACAAAAACTCAGCTTGCGCAATACTCAAGTCCTTGACGCTGTCGATTTGTGTTTGAATGTCCATTGGGACACTAGTTCGTTTTGAATCAAAAATACCCTTGATGTGGTCCAATATTCCCATCATTCGACGACTCAGTTCATTGTATATGATTGTTTCTTGAACGATCATTGGTTCTACTTTGTCCATTATTTTTGTTTGGTAGTGCTTGTTTTTTTCAAAGTGATCAAGGAGGGAATTGATTTGTGACGCGTCGTCATTGTTGATTCTGTCTTTAACAAAGTTCATGTACACACGGCATTTGTTCTCCATTTGTGTGTTCAATTCAACATATTCTTTTGAAATTTCTTGGTAATTTCGAATTTTTTGATTGATTAAATTGTCCATAATGTTTCTACCAAACAAAGCAATCGTTTTTTTGAGAACGTCCCCCATCATTATATTTCTATTTCTTTGGTGTGACAATTTTTCATTGAAATGTGTCACACAATTTTCAACCAAACCATGAAGATTATACAATATCGTATGCTTTTTCATTTTTTGAATGATATCATGCTCCAAATCATCAGGACATTTACTTTGTTGTAATGATGATTGATTTGAGTTTAAATGATGTTTATTTTGCATTATTTTAAAAACCAAATCTGAAAAAGTGAGCATTTGATTCAATGAAGCCTTTTTGCTAAAATTTGAAAGCGGCTCTGTTTCATTAAAAGCATAATCATCTGAATTATTCACGGTCTGGTAGTTTTCTTGATATGCATCGGATGGTTGTTGATTGTACAATGATGGCTGTTCAGGCTGTACCACATTTTTGTTCAATCTCTGGGTGTATTTTGAACGACCTTTTCTCGTCGAAGGCATGTTGTATGCTGGTTTTTGATACATTTCACCCTGAGCCACATTGTTTGTGTGACCAAAGTATGGAACAGGGTTGATTTGGTATTGTGGTTGGCTCAAAACAGGAGCAACATTGTTTTGGTAATTGTTATTTTTTTTTCTATCTGATCTTTTTGGTTTCAAGTTTCTGCCGTACATTTTGATTTTTTTTTTGATATTATTTTTTATTAAAACGAATGGATTTCTTTTATTTGTTTTATTCAAAAAAAAAACAATTTTTAGACAAAAGCTCACATTGCTTGTGCCTTTTTTTTAAAAATTCGAGGAGTGTGGTTTGTGTACACCACATAAAAAATCCATACCATGAAATCTCGACATCGATCAAAAAAACACACAAGTGAAAAATAAACAATTAAAAAAATGTCGAGATGTTTATTTTTCACAAATTTCATTCTTTAATTGTTCCAAAAATAGAACCATAATGTCGTGTCTACCTTGAGCCATGGACTTGGCAAAAGGATTTTTCATTCCGTCTTTGAGAAGCAACAATTTTTCGTAGAAATGACCAACAGTGGACTTTTCATTTTGGTTCAATGATTTCCCTGGTTCATAAATAGGATTCTTTGTATTGTATGAAAATATAAACGTCCTCGCTATCCCAATAGCACCTATGGCGTCTAGTCTGTCTGCATCTCTCACTACATTGAGCACAAATAAAGCAATATCACTTTCACCCTTTTCAAATAGTGGAGTCCCGTGTTTTTTCTCCTTGCTGAACGAAACATTTTCAACTACATACAGAATCAATTCAATGTGGTCTTGGTTTACATTTTGATTGATTAAAAAAACTGAAAGACTTGTCTCATTTGAATATTTGTGGTCATTCACGTCATGTATTAGTGCGCTCATTTCTATGATGAATGCCAATTCTTTTTCATTTATTTTTTCAATCAGATGATCGATTCTTCCACTTTCCAATTCTCCCTGGTATATTTGTTTTGCATAATTTACTACTCGCATTACATGTTGGTAATCATGTGATGCATCGTAATGTTTCATGTGGTTTGATACAAATTTTTGTGTTTCTTGAATTGTCTGAATGTTCATTTTTTTGTTGTTTGTGTTTTGATTGGTATTCATTTATTTTTTTGTCAAAAGTTTCATTTTTTATTGTTTTTTCATTGAATCGAACAATCCAAATAAATTATTTATCTTGTTCATTTTTTTTAAAGTCCAAAACGAAAACTTTGTATTCTTCGAGGATCGGATCATACGAATAACCATACTTTGACAAAATATCATTGTTCGAAGAACAGAAGCATATAACTGGCAAATCATCCGAAACAGATAAACATCTCGCTTTAACATCTTTGTGCTTTTTTTTCAACTCGTAAATCAATTCCTTTATGAACAATCGATCGCTCTTTTCTACAATTCTAAGTTCAATGTTGTTCTTGCTCAATTTGATTGTGTTTTCATCCAAAAACTTGACGTCCTCTGCGGCATCCTTTAATTCTTCTCTGATCATCAATCTTCCTGTGTATTTTAATTTTTCAAAGTTTTCATCATAGGTCGTGTTTCTTGCTTTGAGTTGTTCAATCGAATTCTCCTTTTGAGTGCAACTAGCAATGCAATAATACCTTAACTCATCGATTGGACGAGGCTTTTCATCGGATGGATCAACTAGGGAATGTGTTTTTTTAACATTTTCATCCATTTCAGACGCAAACAAGTGTGTGTTAAAATTTCTCTGTCTCAGCTCCTTTTCCAAATCTTGGAATGTGTGTCCTGGATTTATTTTAAAATAATTCAACAAAACAGTTCCAAACAAATTGAAATTCAACAGATCATCTGCCGTTTTCAAATTGTTCCAAAACAATTGTTCTTGTGTCATTTCTTGAGATGGTTCACGGAGTTCAATGCACTTCATGGTGTTTTCTTGATTTTTTGATTTTGTGTATTCGAACAATTTTAAATGGTGAGATTCAAAATCAAAAAAATCATTTTATTCAAATTGTTAATCGAACAAACATTTAAAAAAGTATTGTAATTTGGTGGATTCTTCAAAAATTGATCGATTCATATTTATTTGTTTTTGGTCATCTACAAAATCAATCGTGTCGAATCGGACATTGAATATTGGAGCGCTCATCTTGTTTTATTTTTAGTTATTTCAATAGTTTCGTCTGTTGGGACTTTTTTGTCAAAACCTTTGAAAAAATAATTCTCATGAAAATGAAACAATCTATCATATTTTTGCATGCAATCGCTCAATGAATAACTTCTTTTTCTGACTTTTACTTTTTCACAAACTTGTATTTCACACTCACTCAATTCATTATTGGGTTTGTTCAAATAATTTAGCATGACCAATGTACAAAAATTGTACAGCCAATGAATGATGATTTTTTCCCACAAAGAATCCAAACCATCCAATGTCATCCTGAACAGAAAGAGCATAATCATTTGAGTACAATTGGAAATAACACTTTCTTTTCGGTTGACGTGACCACTCATGAACCACAAGCAATTTAATATTCGACTCCACCCATTGAAATAAAATTCAAAAAACACCAAAGACATGAGACATGATATTTCCTCTGTTAGTGGATAGACCAATGAATATAGTACGATTTGGCTATAACTAAAAACAATATTGTGGTTTTGAGAAAACAGTTTCAGTTTCAATAGTGTGAAGCATTTCAAATTATTTGCAAGTATCAAAAGAAAACACAAGAACAATGATTGAAGATTCATTTTTTTTTGGAATTTTGTAATTGTTTTTTATTTGTCATCAAAAAATATCAATTACATCAACACAAAAACAAATATAACAAATTGAGTGAAATTTGAAGCTCTTTTTTGAAAAGTGCAATCACAAAAGTGATTGGTTTTTTATTTGGTTTTTTTGTTGTTCGATTGGTGAGAGTCTGTTTCTCTCTTTCTCTTGTTCGAGTTCAGTTCGACAAGTTTTCTTGTCATCGACACGATGAGAGGATTCTTAATTTGGGACGTGTACATACGAATCAGATGGTGATCATCGTCCAACCCAACCAGTTCCAATACATAGGAAAACAATCGCTCATCTCGTTGAGTCCACACTTTGTCCTGTCAAAAAATTGATTTGTGTCTATTTTAAAACGCATCTTTTTTCTTAATATAGTATAAGATCAATAATTTTTATATATCGGTTTATATGTTGTTGATCGAATTAACAAATTTTGAAAATTGTTTTTATTTATATAGACATTATTTATACAAATGATCTCAAATGTTGCTAATGTTTCCTTTTTTGAATAATTAATTTTAAAAAAAAATACACTAGAAAATCGATTGGTTTATTGGGATCGATTGTTCACGGATCGTGTTAGAGGGTGCGTTTTCTTGAAAAGAGAGGTTAAATAGATTGATATTAATTGGTGCTATTTCAATGATTTGTCTGAGAAACTGCTCTTTATCCATGGAGTGATCACATTCAAGTGAATGATCAAAATGGAATCTATCGTCCGTTTTATTTTTTGGTGTTGCATTTTTGGGTCTTTTGTTTGGAACTTTGAATACACTTGGATCATTTTTTGGAGGATTCATTCTCTGCATGTTTCTTGTTTTATTGATTGAACCGCTTCTATCGGGGCGTATATGTCTTGTTTTCATATCTATGATCTTCTTGACGTTGTAGCTTATTGTATCATCCAAGTCTTTGGTGTATATGTCGATTTGGATTGTTTTTTTTGAGTCATTGTTACTGTTCATTTTTTTTACAATTGTTCAATGTGTATGTTTTTGTTTTGGTTTTAGATTTTTGAAACCAAGTGTCATAGGTATTAAACATTTTGCTATGAATTCAAAACTTGGGCGCAAGAATGAAAGAAAATTCCATATTTTTTTGTGGGTGTTTGATTCATGGAGAATGATAAAAAAATATTGTTTGTTCAAATAAAAAAACACAAATTCATATGAACAAAGCAAAAAAATGAGAACATTGCATGCCGAAGTTGAATCCAGATTGGATTTATTAAATCAGTTGGTCAAATCAGTGATAGACATTTGTGATCCATCAAGAAAGATACCGAGGCACAATGAATTTTCGAATTCAACTTTTGATTTCTTTCAAAATTATGTGCATCAATTGATGGAACTACGATTTGAGAACAATCCAACAATCGTCACACATTGTGAAACAATATTCGACGATTCCTTTTTTAAGTATTGTTCTGTCAATGATTGTTTGCATACAGTTAAAAAAATGAATGCTGAATTGAACGCGTTCATCAAAGACATACTTGAAGAATACCAGTCGATCATCGAAAAAATGCCATTGGATACAAATTTTGATAGGAGGCTCAAAATGAAAGCGTTCACGTGTGTGTGCTGTTCTGTTTCTCTCTTCTGCAAGATAAAAAAGCATTACCCTGTTCCTCGTTTTGAAAATATAAAAACAGGAACACCATTCGACCCCAAACACCATGAAATAGCATCCAAAAAATCACCATCCGCGAATCAAGGTGTATGGATGTTCGAAAGCATTGGAATGAGAGATTATTACAATGACATTTCTTTTAAAAAATCAAAAGTGACAACTGAGAATAATTACACAAAGAAAGAAACACCAATCCATGTGAAATCCGAAAAGTATGACATTTCCGACAAGAAACAGTTGAATCAAAGTATACAACCAACAAGACCATACAAAAATCAAACCATCAATCAACTATTTTCGATCATGGAAAAATTCACAAACCACTTTGACACATTTATTATCAAACTGGTCAACGTGCCAATAAACAAAACAATCATAATCAACAAAGAATCCGTGGTTCAAACGAAAAACTTCTCTTTACAGGAATTGACCATAAATTTTGAACAATATTTCAAAGAAATATGTCAAGAAAATGGATTAAACTGTGAACAAACGTTGAATAATGATTTTTCGGATGATTTGATGGATTATGTGGAGCGTGTTCCAAAAATTAAATTTCCAAAGGGCAAAGGGAATCAAAACAAACATTCTCAATTGTTTGACACTATGGTTTCATGGTTCATGCAGCATTTAACAGAATCCAATGAAACAGTTTTCGACGAGGGTACAACAACTGCTTTCGAAAAAACATTATTTTATGCTTTGTTGATTTATAAAAAAATGAAAACCCTTCAAAAAGATCGACTCAATATACAATGGATCGAAGAGAATCTGTTGTTTGAGCCTCATTTACATTGTGCACAAAAAAGATTTGAACACGAAGTCGATTTGACTTACTCATTTGGTATCATCGATTGTGAATCAAACAGAGTATTAAAAAAAGCTGAAGTGTTTATCGATCCAATGATCAAGCCTAAATTAACCAGCAAGGCAAACTGCCTAGCCGATGATAAGATGAACATTCATATCGAAAATAATGATACCAAGCGAGAACAGAGGAGTTCTCAAATGGGTGATCGCATTAACTATATGACAATGGCGCTTCAACAAATTTCTTTCGATTTGGCAAAGCATTTGATAAGTATGTATCCCAAGAAGCAGTTACAAGCAGGACAAGCAAGATACGAGCTCATGGAGATTTTGAGCATTGACATGGAATCGACAATTAACAAAATTTCTATTCAACAAATCAATAGTAGTACGTTCTATGAAAAGATCAAAGACATTTCAAACAATAATGCTTCAATTCAATCAAAAACATTGGAAATTAAAAAAATAAAAGACAAGGCAATCTCTCTGGCGATTGAAAAACTACACGACCACATTGTTCGAACGATAGAAAAAACAATCGGTCAAAATAATATAACCAATCGCCAGTTGAAGACACACATCGATGAGTTATGCACATGTGCGATATTAATGTACTTGGTGTTGAAACACAGTTCTCCTAAAATCAGACTCATCTATGCAAAACCTGGATCACTGTTCAATAATAGGTATCACCAATTGAGAAACAAATTGGACACGATCGATCACCTCGAACAAGAAATACGATACGTCATAAACTATGGTCTATTCAATGCGGACACGGGAGAAGTACTATTAAAGTCTAAAGTTAAATTAATGAAATAAACGTGGATTTTTTTATTGGTTGTTCGATTTTAACTTCTTAGCCAGTGATGCCAAACATTTCGAGCAAATCACCATTGATATTTTTGAAATCTTGGTCACTTGGTAGTGTATCCTGTCTGTCTTGTCCATTGGGAGCCAAATGTAAAAAGTCGATTCCAAAATCAGGTTCTAGGACGTGTGAAAAGTCTAGTTTCATATCGTTGAGTTGAGGGTATTTCTGTTCGAATGTTTCTTTTTCTTGGATTTGCATGGTATTTTTAATAGTGACACTCTTGAGTTGCATCTTTTTCTGCTTCTTCATCGGTTTCATTTTGGTCACAGTGTCTATAGGTGATTCAACAGACCATTTGGGTCTCTTTCCAGGGTACAGTTCTCTTGTCAAATAGTTTTGGAATACACGAGGATCGTCGATAGCATCAGTCAAGTCAATGAATGAAAATAGGTTTCCTTGGAGACATTGGTGTTCTAAAAGTTGTTCTTGTGACATTTTGGTTAAAGTTGATTTGGTCATTGTAAAAATGGTTGATGTATGTAAATGAGGATGATGATGAAATGAGAAATAGATGTTTTGTATTGGATTGTGTTGAATATGTTTGGTAGTCGCGATCGATCGACCTCTTCAACATTTGTATCGAGTCTCTAAATTGTTTCAATAAAAAAAAAGAAAATTCCATGATAAAAACCAGATTGACCAAAAATAAGATGCATGTTTCAACAAAAAAACATTTTTTTAAAAAAAAAGCGTGAATTTTTATTTTTTGATCGTATTTTTAAATTACATGATTATGCAGACATGGATCGATTGATGAATTTGTCCACAAATCCTTCACTCGAAGTGTCTACGTTTTCAATCCCCATCATTTGAGCAATATAAAAATCATCAATTTGTTTTTGTTTTGATGGGCACACTTTTTCATAATTGAATGAAGGACCTGTGAGCTTTGACAATTTGGGAATAAACTCAAACAATGAAAAATCTGTTGTCTTGCTTTGGATCGATGTGTTTTTTGGTGGTGGTCGGATAACTCGATTTGGTGCAACTTGTGTTTTGTTTTGTTTTGAAACAGATGATTTTGCATTAGAATTACTAATTGGAACCACTGACATTTTTACAATTTTCACATTGTATTTGATGTCTGACTTGAGTTCTTCAATCCTGACTCTTACTTGATATTTTTTATTGGTTTGGGTGATGTTTTTTGAGTTCATTGTAATAGAAAAAAAAGTGATTGATTTTGAAAAATAAATATTTGAATAGATTACGACCTATTGATAACTTTATTTTGGCATGGCAAATCGTCGTTTTTTTATTCTTTCATCAAAAAACATAATCATCAAAATGAAGAATCTTCTATTTTTTAATTGTCATGAGATCAAAAATTCAACCAAATGTTAAAAATTGTTTTTTTTTCAATCTTGGAATTTTCTATAAAAATGTGTCGTTGATTTGAAAAATGATATAAAAATAAAAAATGTGGTCTGCAAAATATTTATATTCCCACAAGTCAAAAAAAAAACAAAATCAACAAAAACTGACAATGAACACCAAGCAAGATTCCCTAAATCACAACACAAGACATATTGATTGTTTATCTGACCCTGAAATTCACCACGACTCTATATTTCAAGACGATGCCATTGAACAAATATTAAATGAATACTGTTCACCCAGGAATAAAAGATTGCATAGCGAACTCAACGAGGATGAAAAAAAGGAATTCCTCAACCTTGGAAAAAAAAGAAAACTCAACCACTCACTCCCAAAATGTACACTACGACTCAATGACAAACAACTATACAGAATACTTTCCTTTTTGGACGTGTCACAACATTCAATTATTTCTCTTCGGGTTGTTTCGACACAATGGAATCGAACCATGCAAACAGTAAGATGGGATCGCTTTTCTTCAGAAGTGTATGATATTTCAAACCAACTGTTTGTGAACAACAACTATTGGTCAAACAATAAATCATTCAGAAATGCCACACTGCTCATAAAACAAAAAAAATCCAGTCAATCCATCATTGCATTTAAGAAGCTCATACCATTCAAGAAATATCTGGTTGATATTGAATCACCAGACACCTTTTATGTAGACGATCCATTTGAATTCTGTTCCATGCGTTATGGCAATGATGTCCACCAAAGAAAAAGTTCCATCAAATTAATAGCTAAAAACAGCTACACGAAACCAACGAATCGATTGGTTTATGCCATTGTCGAATCGAAGCAGTATCCTCTCGCGATAGAAATTACAAAGCGTGTCATCGAAAAATATAACCCAGTGTCTGTGTTTTTAAGGCTTCAAATGATTGAATGCTTCAAAATCCAAAAAAACATGTCGGATTTGTTTTATTGGAACTATGATTGTTTGAAATTGAGTTACAAACTCAAAGATGTAGGCAGGTGTTTTTTGAACTTTGCCTTCTATTTTGTAGAAATAGACAATATCGAATGTGCAATAGCCTGCCTCTGTAAAAGTGCCCGATTTCATGTAACAATATCTATCGTCAAAGAATTGAATCACATTCAGGCACACATCATCAAACCAAAAATAATCAATCTCAAAAACGAACAAAACGCCAATGGATGTTGCGACACATCGAACCGAGAGAAAAAGCGTCTCGAAAATATAAACACTCTTTGCGATCAATTAAAAAAGAAGTTTATCGATTTCGTAAGCAAATATAGACTGGCTGCAATGCCCAAAAACCTGTTTGCTCCCATCCCGCGAAATTTGAGGTCAAACATAATAACCACGACCAATGCTCGTTTAGGTATGATCCCCCTGAGACAAATTGATCGAACAAACGCCATAACACCTACCGCATCGATTCAAACAAAAAGTGTGCATCATTCACAGAATCAATCATCCTCCTCGCAGAGAGTATCTTCTGAAGCGGTGATCGTTCAACCTTCAAACTCCGTGTATCTTCCTGGCACATACGATGATGACGATATTGAAACAAGTCAACGACGCCCTGATGTATTGGATTGGAGCAGTCTAGTAATTTGTAATCCTTTTACGAAGGACATTGGCATTGACAATAGGACATGTTATCCCGTGATGACATTTGATGAAGATCATCTGAGGTTCATAGATAAGTACATGGAAAAATGCGAAATCTCACCAAAACATAGAAAACTGGATGCACGCACAAATAACATGAAGCTGGACATTAGTGATAAAATCCTGGGGCATTATAGGATGATCAGGGATGTACTAAAGAAAGACAAGCATCAAAAAGACATTGATTTTTATTCCCTGAAAATATCAAAACCAAAAAATGCATCAATCACCCTGTCTGAATTTAAAAAGCTGAAGCTTGTGTGGAACGATTGCAGTTTCTTAAGTTTGAGTGAAATGAATCATTATTACAAAACATTACTCGATAGTAGAATCAAATCAAAATACAGTTCATTTGAAAACATGTTTTAACACCAATCGAAACAATAAAAACAATTATATTTTTTTTTTTGCAAATCATTTGAGTTTTAAATTAATAATTTTTGCGTTTGTTGAAAAAATTATTGGAATCCATCCCAACAAAAAAACAAAAATAGAATATTCCTTTTTTTCCATGAAAATGAACACATATATTCAAATAAATAAAACCGCCATTTACAATTCTCACAGCATCTCGATTGTTTGAATATACAACAAACATCAAACCGCAACAACAAAAAATGATTCCAACAAACAAGAGAAAATTAAGAGACGAGCCACAACAAATGGATGAAGACTCTTGTAAAAAGAGAAAAGTTGAAAAAAGTCCAAGGGTGTATGATCAAAAAAACAATAGGTTCAACTCAAGCACAGAAAACGGTTTCTATGATTTTAAAATTATTTACAACCAATGGAACCTGTTTTACAATCCATTGGACGAGAGACTATGGCGCAGAACCTTCACGGAAATGTTTCTCACAAACAAAATCAAAGATTTTTACAAACACATGTTCCCCGCACAAGAAAAAAAGGACAAGAAAAAACTGTTTCATCAACAATTTTCTGGTTTCAATGGATCATTGGATCAAGATTCAACAATCCAAAATTACCTGGACAAAATATACAGGATGTGTATAAACGATTGTGATTGTATGGAACCAATGGATACATCACATGAGACACAAAAGATCAATGTTTCAGATGATTTGGATTTGAATTTGGAATCCATGTATTGGTATCTCAAGCTCAATCGTTTGAAGGACACATTGGTTCAAGTATGTCAATTGTTAAAGTTGGCAGAAAACAATCGGGTCAAAAAAGACAAGGAACAATACGTCTATTCTATTAAATCGGCTAAAATTAACCAACCAAGCAAATATTGGTACAATATGAAAATCACGCACGGGAACATATGCCCTTACGATGAAAAGATTTTATCGCACAAAGAAGTTAAAGAAGAAGACGAAGAAGACGAACCGCAAACCATTTCCTACAAAAATGTATTTGATGGAACCGTTGTAAAAGTAGAATACCCTCGGTTTTGTGAAGACACCCAATGGGTCGAACACATTGTCCATGGAAAACCATATACCGTAAATTATCCGCCATTCAATTCAAGTAAATCATGTGGTTTGAAAGATGATTGTCCATGTATTGAAGAAAGTGTTCTCGAATTCTTAATTTTTGGAAGAGGAGAAACGGAATCCAGAATTTACGACTATGGAATTGATGGTCAAAATGACTTTTATTTGAAGAGTGATCGCCCCATTTGCATCAACAACTTTCAAAACAGACTGTACGAAACAATGGAATCCATGGCAATACTCCAACGAAGATTCAATGCAATCAATACTTTAATGGAGGAAAAGTCGAACCTTTTTGTATCGTTCAAGTTCATAGATTATATGATGAGTTACGGAGACGATGATTTGTTGAGGTACATGTACTTTGTCCATCGAGATTTAATGATCATGTGGTCTAAACACGACAATGAGAACGCATTCTACAGGATCATTGAATTCCTCAGTGTTTTTAATTCTGAAAGTCGTCTACGAACAGTCGAATCCATATTCGATATCAAGAGCATCTTGTTCAGTTTGGTTCCCAGGGATTCAGCGTCATGGGGTGAACAATACAAACAAATCAAAAGTTTGAAACCTCTTGAGGAACTCCATGAGGAAAATAGACTGGCAGAAAATATTGAACATATGTTTTTAACATTCTCAACGTTTAGAAAACATTGTCTCAATGAAAATAGGAAAAGTAAATATTATGACACATACGATATCGACTTTGATGCAATGGAAAAAACGCACGGAAAATCCATCTATTCGTACTTGAGTTTTATTTTTGGAGAAGGAGTGAAAAGCTATTCACAATTGTTTGTTGGAACAAGTGACGAAATGTTTGAATTGTCGGTAGCCATCGGAACACATGCTCTACGGGAGTTGTTGCAAAAATGGTGGGGTGAATTCGACTATAACGACTTGCAAAATGAATCTGTGTTGTTGAAGTCGCGTATGAAAATTTTTTTAAAAGAAACCAAAAAAATAGGAATATCCAACATTTCTTACATGATCAATCAATATTTCAGAGGAATGAAAAAGTTGGAAAAGAAAAAAATAGACGAGCTTGTTTTAAAAGACGGAACTCTAAAAAGCGATCTTCAATCCAAAATGAAAAGATTGGAAAAGAGAAAAATAGATGAGCTTGTTTTAAAGAATGGAATCTTAAAGAGTGCGATTGAATCAAAAATTAAACTCATCTCCCAAGAGAAAAACACGTCATTCAGAATCGAACAATCATTCAAATTGTTCTCGAGTGATTACATTTTTGACCCAGAAATTAGACACATTGAAACGCTGAAAAATGAACATATACATCAAAATCAATTAAAAGAAACGTATGACATGATATTGGATTTGAAGCGTGACATGGAAAAATGGATATATGATTTACCTGACAAAAAAGCAGTTAATCTTGTTTTTTCATACTTTAAACTAATTAAATTTCCGGTTCCAAGAAACATTTAAAAAAACAAACATTAAATTTTTTGTATTAAAATTTGAAAGTTAGAAAAAAAAATAAAATTTGTTGATACATTTGGGTTTTGAATTTTGTTTTTGAGAAAAAAATTTAAATATATTCTATTTTTGGAAGAATTATTTGATCCATATAAACCAAATCAAAGTTGATTTGAAAATTTGTGAAAAAAATGTGTGTTTATTGACCATTATTAAACGATTGATCATTCAAAACAAAATACAAAGCATGCAAACTTCGTGTGTAAACTAATTTTTCTCAAAAATATACTACACTCTACTTTGAATCATCTGTTGATGTAAGTTGTTATCATGTTATCGATAGTTTTCATTAATTTCAAAAGAGAGATATCCAAGACCGCTACATCTCCGTCTATATTCTCAGACATGTAATGGTCAATTTCTTCTATGTTCTCTTTGTCTGTGAAAACATACTGTATCTTTTCTCCAAATTTGAGAAATCCAAGCATTGCAATTTCACCTTTAATTTCCGAACCAGGGTATATCGTTTGTGATGGATTGATCGATCCAAAAATCAAAGGCATGGGTTTGTCATATTCTTCGCATCCAATAAATTTACATTCCTCATCTGTGAATACAGATTCGTTTGATCCATCTAACCATTCTTGGATGATAGCGTTCATAAATTCAATCTCTTTTTCAGCATTTTGTCTTTTCAAAATATTTTCTTCTTCATTTTCTAAATTATCCCTGATTATATCATCCAATTTTTTAATAAATATTTTTATCATTTCAACAACTTCTTCATCAATCTGACCAAAATATTTCAACCTCAAAACAGATTTTTTGAAATAGCTGGATCGGATATTATCTGATCCAAAATCCATCAGCTGATATTTAAGATATTGTTTCTCTGTCTTGTAATCGATCTTATGAGACTCCAGAGATTTCTTCGAATAATTGATTGCCGAATTACATTCAGACAAATGCACACCAGAAATTGCCTTTTGATTGATTCCTCGTGCTGATATTCCTCGAGATAATTCTCCAGTCAATGGAACAATTCCTCTTTTCATTAATTCACCTGTTGGCATCAATCCATGGCATTCTTTTGGTAGAAACTTGGATATCGAAACTAGTGTAGCAGTGGATGTACCATGAACCCAAGAAACAGGAATGAAGAATCCTTCCTTGACCTTTTCAAGTCTTGTTTGTTTGTTGTATTTCTTGATAAACCACACATTTTCCATGTTTTTATATTGTGAATCATTGATAAGCTCGACCGTTTCACATTGATCGGTCAAGACGTACGTTTCATAAGCCGATCTGCAAAATCTCAATCGACTCATCACCTTATAAATCTCAAAGGTGTCGTATAGTCTTGTATACGAGTTTTTAAAAATCTCATTGTCTTGTTGCATGTGTTCATACACGTTTTTCATAATGGGTGGTGTTTCCATTTTCGATAGAATGTTCATATTTTCGGTCAACCAGAAAGGACACAGGAAGTAGTTGTACATCATGTCAAAATCGTCAACATGATGCAACTTTTTTTGATGGATTATTTTCAGTATTTCAAATTCCATTTTTAAAACCATTGCATGATCATGCTGTTTGAGTGAACGCAATTGATCATCGTATTTCGAAGTTAAATTGCAAAACCTTTTGAATGAATCTTTTGATTCGATTGTCTTTTGGAATTGTTGGAGTTGTCTGATTATTTGTGGTTGTCTGTCATGCTTGTATTGTATTTGATTGGTTTTGCATTGTATGTATATTTGATCGATCATCGCATTGAAGTCCGATACAAATTTTTCACAAGGATCAGAAAATTGTGGCTTAGAAAATGATAAAGACATATTTTCTTTGATGGTTTCAATCAAAAAACAATTTTTTTGAAGTTTATTTTGTAACGATCCATAAATTTTTTAATGAAAAACAAACAGGTGCAATCCAGCTAATGAAAAAAAGATCGATTTTATTATTTGATTGGAAACTCACAAGAAACAGAGCGTCTGCAAAAATGATCATTTGTTTTTTTATTAAATGTACTCGATGTTGCCCAATTTTACTTTTTCAACTCGTAACAAACTTTTATTCAAATAACCAGGTAAAGCCATTTCCCTGTTTTTGACTTTGATCATAACGTCTACCAAAAAATCATTGTCTGTTCTGCCATATCTTGCATCGTTGATGTGATTTGCTCCATAATTTTCGGAAATATTGTCACTATTAACCGATTGGGATGTGTGAATTTGATCATCGATTGCATATTCTGAATCATCGCCTGATTGACTCGATTCTCTTATATTTTGTGATTGACTCAAACCCATGGTGTTGCTATGTGTATCACCTGATTGACGAATATAAGTATTTTCCATTTTGTCGGTTATTTCACCGTTCGAATCATCATACATTGAAATTGAATCATTATTCTTGATTGGATAGTTATTATTGTCTGATTGTGCAGAAACTTGAATCTGGTTTTCTGGTTTTTTTGTTTGGTTCAACTTTGCATTCTTTTTATCTATTCTCTGTTGTCTTGATTTTGAAAAGAAGCGATCCTTGAAAAGACCCCTATTTTCAAATGATCTGTAAGAATCCATTGGTGTACTAAATAAATCAGTTTGAGGCACATATTTTTGTTCTTCTGGGCTTGGGTGAAATCGGTTACCTTTTGGTTCTTCTTCATAATTGCTTGAATCTACAGAAACATTATCATCTGATTGTACAGAAACACTGTCATCTGATTGTATAGGAACTTGAATCTGGTTCTCTGGTTTTTTTGTTTGGTTCAACTTTGCATTCTTTTTATCTATCCTCTGTTGTCTTGATTTTGAAAAGAAACGATCCTTGAAAAGACCCCTATTTTCAAATGATCTGTAAGAATCCATTGGTGTGCTAAATAAATCAGTTTGAGGCACATATTTTTGTTCTTCTGGACTTGGATGAAATCGATTACCTTTTGGTTCTTCTTCATAATTGCTTGAATCTACAGAAACATTATCATCTGATTGTACAGAAACACTGTCATCTGATTGTACAGGAACTTGAATCTGGTTCTCTGATTTTTTTGTCTGATTCAATTTTGCATTCTTTTTATCTATTCTCTGTTGTCTTGATTGGGAAAAGAAACGATCCTTGAAAAGACCCTTATTTTCAAATGATCTATAAGAATCCATTGGTGTGCTAAATAAATCAGTTTGAGGCACATATTTTTGTTCTTCTGGGCTTGGGTGAAATCGATTACCTTTTGGTTCTTCTTTATAATTGCTTGAATCTACAGAAACATTATCATCCGAATCTACAGAAACATTATCATCTGAATCCACAGAAACATTATCATCCGAATCTACAGAAACATTATCATCTGATTGTACAGGAACTTGAATCTGGTTCTCTGATTTTTTTGTCTGATTCAATTTTGCATTCTTTTTATCTATTCTCTGTTGTCTTGATTGGGAAAAGAAACG